>Ga0209935_1000501_pt1 | contig 95228 bp, 76 predicted proteins | sample ThiBio_1000_plan_2_FD_183958 | JGI IMG/M metagenome (GOLD analysis project Ga0209935, IMG submission 183958) | Wastewater bioreactor microbial communities from Cape Town, South Africa - Thiocy_cont_1000_plan (SPAdes) | ecosystem: Engineered > Bioreactor > Thiocyanate-remediating >... | reverse complement strand
TAATCATTATAATAATGTTCGCCCTCACAGTTCCCTGAACTACATGCCACCGGTTGAGTATGCAAGGCGGGTGGCATAAAATAGCGAATCTCATCATGGAGGTGGTACTAATTTAGGGGAAAGGTCAGAAATATTATTTTGTATTACATGCTCAATCAGCTCGCTAAACCCAGAGAGTATTTAGCGGGTATAAATCGTCTCAGGAAAAATATTGATGAAATCACTCGCGATATTGTGACGTTTAAGAATGGTAAAATATTGGAATGCTATACGCTTCCTCATCGTTTGAATGAGCATACGATCGGCCGTGTTTGGAGTTTTCGTGATATAACGGAACGGGCAAACCTTGAAAAACAACTTAAATATCAAGCCTTACATGATCCATTAACCGAGTTACCTAATCGAGCATTGTTAATTGACAAAATACAAACGGGGATTGAGTATGCAAAAAAACATAAACAACAATTTGCACTTCTGTATTTTGATTTAGATCGATTTAAATTAGTGAATGACAGCTTGTCACATGAAGTTGGTGATCAATTATTACGTTTAGTTGCACAACGCTGGTCACCTTTAATTCGCAAAGAAGATACTATCGCTCGAATTGGAGGTGATGAATTTGTCATGACCTGCCACATAACCCAAAATGAAGACATTAAAGTTATTGCCAATAAAATTTTAGACGCCATGAAAGAGCCATTTAAAATTGCAAATCGGGATTTAGTGATTACTACAGCAGTAGGAATAAGTCTCTATCCACAAGATGGGAGTACTCCCAGTGATTTATTAAAAAACTCTGATTTAGCCATGTATCAGGCTAAAGAACGTGGGGGCAATCAATACTGCTTTTACTCGCCCCAATTGCATGAATATTCTGATAAATGCTTTAAACTCGAGTCGGATTTACGCAGGGCCATTAAAAACAAAGAGTTTTTCCTGTTATACCAACCACAATTCAACATTGATAAGGAAGACTTATTGTCCGTTGAAGCCTTAATTCGCTGGAATCACCCAGAGAAAGGATTATTACTGCCTCTAGACTTCATTCCCTTAGCAGAAGAAACGGGTTTAATTATACCTATGGGTGAATGGATTATCAGCGAGGTTTGTCAACAAATAAAAGCTTGGCATAAAAAAGGACTACCTTATATTCGGGTGGCTATAAATATTACTACTCGTCAGTTACGACAACCCGATTTTATTTATGTTGTCGAAAAAATTTTAAAAGAGCATCTGATGGATCCGCAACATATAGAATTTGAAATTTCCGAAAACGTGATTATAACGCATAGGGATATCATACAAACCCTCAATCAGCTTAAGCAAATAGGCATCCGTATTGCTTTAGATGATTTTGGGGCAGGAAATTCCAGCATCAATTATCTGAAACAACTGCATATCGATTGCCTGAAAATAGACCAATCCTTTATTCAAAATATATCCTCTTCTCGCAGTGATGAAGTCATTATTGAAGCAATCATTTCTATGGCACGTAGCTTTAATTTTAAAGTTCTTGCTGAAGGAGTAGAAAGTCAGAAACAACTGGATTTTTTAAAGCAACAACACTGTGACGAAGTTCAGGGATTTCTTTTCAGCAAGCCCTTGACACCACGCGGGATTGAACAGTTTTTAAAACATCGCCATTAATCCTACCGTCTATCGGGCTTGAGGGTGGGCTAGACGTTGTGCCTAAAACAAGAATTAAATATGACTTATTCGTCCAGTTAGTTAATTGATTTAAAATGATTTTTTTCAGGGACAATAACAAAAAAATACATATACAGCCGTATTTACAATAGACGCTACGCTGTAGCCTGGGTGTAGGCAAAGCCGTAATCCGGGTTGCAAATAAGAAATCAGGTACTTCTCTCCCGGGTTCCGCTTCGCTGCACCCAGGCTACAATTTAGGAGGCGGAGCAATTTATGAACTGGCAAGGATGACGTGATAGCCTCCTCTTTTAAACCATATCTAATCGTCTTAATTCCCGGTCTTCTGACCGTTTTTCAGAAAATTCCATATATGATTTGTTGAGACCAAAAAAGGCTCCCGCACATCCCCCAACAATAGCAGAGTAAATGGGAATTATTTCCGACATAGGAGGGGTATGTTTTGTGAAAGCAGAATGGCGTGAAAACTTTAGAAATTGTTCATCATCAGGAACGTGTTGACCATCAAGATTAACCACTTCTGGATTTTCTGCAGCAAATCTTTTCAATGCTTCTGAAAATAAAAAACTACTACCAAAACCAAACAAAGCACCGTAAAAACCATATTTCACCGTATTTAATGCAACACGAGGCATATAGCGTATCAAAAACAGAAAATCAGCAGTCCTCTTATTGTCTCTCGCATTTATAATTGGCATAATAAAAAACAAAGTAACAAAAATTATGCCAATTATATTTCCTTTAAAATTTATTGTCAAAATGACTTAATGGAAATCGAGGTGATCAGACATAAATCCCTATGAATAACAAACACCCACTTCGGGTCTAAGTTTCTTCCAATAATGTAAAGGAGAATGATCTGGTGTTGCCATTTTATCAGCAGGAAGATAGAACGTTTGTTCTAACAAGTGTTGGCCACTCAATGCAGCATGTGACACATGATCTGTAAAAACTATCCAAGTACTTTTGGCTGGAAAATCAATTTGTACCTTTTCAACCTGCGCCTGATACACATCATCCAACTTCATCGTGTCATGTAAATGCAACATGTAATGGTCATAAGGTGAACGCAAAGTTTTCGTTGCTTTGACCAGTTTCAGCATTTTTGCTTTTATTTTATTGTAAGGAGTGATTTGGGGGGCAAAACGATGAAGAACATCAGCAAATGGCTCCCCAAGATTCCATACTCGCGGTTCACTATGAGGATTTATATTGCAAAAAACACGCAAGATTCTCAAGCCATGGACCGGGCTTGCTGCAAAAGAATCAACATGCAAACGAGTATCATCCTTTCGTTTTGAGGAACGACGTCCATCAATTTGCGCAGGTCTGAAACTGGTCCTGCCCCATTGCAAATGAGGAATATAAGAAGGCAGAGTCCTCTGAATTAATTGATGAGCAAATTCTGCATAACCATGCATCATCGCAGTAAGCTTAATATCCAAACCACTCGTGTCTTTTTTATAAGCACTCAGCTTTTTATTCCGAATATCATAACTGACATTTTTTCGACTGCCATCTAAAAGATTTTCTGAGAGTAGCTCAGGATCAACAGAAGAGAAAAAATATTCTGGGAAAAATAAGACTTTACCTTCCTCCAATTGGTCAGTACTCTTTTGCTGATCAATTTGCTCTATATTTTGTGTGAATAAATAAGAATTCATTCTTTTATCCTAAATAATATGTCGAACTCACGTTAATGTAGTAAAAATTTAATGCCATATCGCATATAATCGCAAAATACAATTTTTACTTTTTGCTGGATCATATCATGTCACTTTGCCCTTGTGGATCTCAAAATACATATGAGCTTTGCTGCGGTTTATTTTTGGATAAAAAGCAATTGCCGGAAACCCCAGAACAATTGATGCGCTCACGATATACTGCATACACTATGGGAAAAATTGATTACATCAAAAATACAATGAAAGGCAAAGCCTTAGTAGGTTTTAATGAACTCGAAGCCGCGCAATGGACAAGCAGTGTGACCTGGATTAATTTAGAGGTCATAAACTCAAGTATGTCTGGTCCTGATAAAGGATTTGTCGAATTTGCCGCGCGTTTTTCGGAACAAAACAAAGTACAAATGATACATGAGTTAAGTGAATTTCATAAAGAGCATGGTCAGTGGTTTTATGTTAGTGGTGTACATAAGCAGGGTTTAAATAAGATCAGTAAACCAAAAGTTGCTCGTAATGCCCCCTGCCCTTGTGGTAGTGGGAAAAAATTTAAAAATTGTCATGCAAAGTAATGTGGGTTCAATATAAAAGACATAAAATACCTTTTATGTCACTAAACAAACCTTATCCCGTAAGAAGGCAAGGATGTAAAGCATGTGTACGGGATCCAATTCGATAGTCCAGTTTGACATACGTTTTAATGTCAAACACATACAAATACAGAGTTAAATTATGAATGGTCACTTATTGCTTAATATCTTTATCTTTCTTGCTTCTGCCAGCATTATGGTTCCTATTGCCAGTCGCTTCAAACTAGGGTCAGTCCTGGGTTATCTTATCGTAGGTATTCTTATCGGTCCTTTTGGTTTCAAACTGATTGGAAACGCACAACAAATCATGAATTTTGGTGAGTTTGGTGTGATCATGATGCTATTTCTCATCGGTCTAGAGTTAGAACCCGCTATGTTGTGGAAATTGCGCAAACTGATTATAGGTTTAGGCAATCTACAAGTACTCTTAACTACCATTATTTTAACGGCCATTGGACTGATGCTCGGTTATAATTGGCAAGCAACTCTAGCAGTAAGTATGGCGTTGGCCCTTTCATCAACAGCCCTAGTACTGCAAATGCTCCAAGAAAAAAATCTTCTGAAAACAGCAGAGGGTGAAGCATCATTTGCTGTACTTTTATTTCAAGATATCGCCGTAATCCCCATATTAATTATCATTCCATTACTCGCCCAACATGAAAATATTCAAATGAATCCTCATGAAACTGCATTCATTATGCATCTTCCCAGATGGCTACATGCGCTTTTAGTTGCTGGAATCATCGGAATCGTCATTTTCGTGGGGCGTTATTTATCTAGATATTTATTTTCAATTATTGCCAAAACCAATTTACGTGAAGTATTCACTGCCTTTTCACTTGCTTTGGTAGTTGGTGTCACTCTATTAATGGAGTCTATCGGTGTATCCCCTGCTCTAGGTGCATTTATTGCCGGAGTTGTATTAGCAAACTCCGAATACAAACACGCAGTTGATGCAGACATTCAACCATTCAAAGGACTTCTACTTGGGTTGTTTTTTATCTCAGTAGGAATGGCAATGAATTTCTCTCTTTTTTCTCATCATGCGATACTCATTGTGGCCGCCGTATTTTCCTTAATTATTGTCAAGGCAATTATTTTATATTTTCTGGGCCACATCTTTGATTTAAGCAAACTACAAAGCATCGGTTTTGCTTTTGCTTTAGCACAAGGGAGTGAGTTTGCCTTCGTGCTCTTTGACTATGCTGGAAGTACTAAAGTAATTAATCAGGAAACGGCCTCCTTTTTTACTCTTGTTGTTGCATTATCTATGCTTGCCACCCCCTTTTTAATGCTTATCTATCATCGATTGATCATTCCTCAATTTATGAGCTTTATACCCGAACGCGAGTATGATTCCTTTAACGAAAAAAATGGAATCATTCTTGCTGGTTACGGGCGTTTCGGCCAAATTATTGGTCGCTTACTCAACGGTGAAAATATAAAAATTACCGTATTGGAAAAAAATCCAGGACAAATCGAGCTACTTAGGAAATTTGGTTATATTGGCTATTTTGGAGATGCCAGTCGATTAGACCTGTTAAAGAGCGCCGGTGCTGAACATGCCAAATTGCTCATAGTCGCGGTTGGAAATGTCGATGCAAATCTACAGATTGTGAAGCTCGCCAAACAACACTTCCCCCACTTAAAAATTTTTGTTCGCGCACGTAACCGTCGTCATGCTTATGAGCTACATCGCATAGGCGTGGATTATTTCATTCGAGAATTATTTGATTCCTCCTTATCTATGACTAAAGAAGTCATGAGGTTTCTAGGATACAACAATGAAAATATTCGCAAAAAAGCATCCGCGTTCAGAAAACATGATGAGGCCACGTTAATCCAATCTTTTGATTTTTTTGATGAAGAAAGTGAGCTCATCAATTTTTCACGTCAAGCGAAAGGAGAGTTGGAGCGTATTCTTCAATCGAGTTAAAAATTGCACACACTTGATTATAATAAAAACTTATTTATTGCAGCCCGGGTGAGTAAAGCCCAGGCTACCACATGACTTAGAGGAGTATTAACGACTCATGATCAATCTTCAAATTCCTTTAGAAACCTTTCTTAGAGAGTATTGGCAAAAGAAACCTTTAGTAATTCGCAATGCATTGCCCAATTTTGCGCCTCAATTATCTGCTGATGAGTTAGCTGGGCTTGCTCTTGAAGAGGATGTCGAAAGTCGTATTGTCTTTGAAACACCCCATGAACAACCCTTTTGGCATTTAAAGCGTGGGCCATTTTCTGAAACAGATTTTAATACCCTGCCCACAACCCATTGGACTTTACTCGTTCAGGGAGTGGATAGATTGGTTCCTGAGGTTTATGCCTTACTTAAACATTTTGATTTCATACCGCAATGGCGGATTGACGACATCATGATCAGTTATGCAGTAATGCATGGCAGCGTTGGGCCGCATTATGATAATTATGACGTTTTTTTATACCAGGCTCAGGGGCGACGTGAATGGTCACTCACGACGAAAGGTTGTACTAATGAAAATTACATTACAGATCTCGAACTGCGTATCATGAATCAATTTGATGTTGAAGAGCGTCTAATTCTTGAAGAAGGAGATATGTTATACCTTCCGCCACATGTAGGTCACTACGGGATTTCACTTTCTGAAGACTGCATGACCTATTCCTTTGGCTATCGGAGTTATCAAGGGCAAGAGTTGTTAGATAGTCTTAGTGATTATTTAGCTGAAAAAGGCACATTCAAAACATTATATCAGGATCCCGACTGGACACAGTCACATCAGACCTCTGAGATCATTCGCCCTGCGTGGCAAAGTGCGCAGCAACTGCTACAACAATTAATTAGCGATGAGAAGACAATCAAATCCTGGTTTGGGTGTTTTGCAACACGATTAGATCAACAGGCAGAACATCAATTACCTTTGCCCTTAGAAGAAAATGAGATAATTGATTTATCTACTTTTATTAATGAAATAAAAACAGGGACCGATCTTACTAGAGACGCATCTTGTCGTTTTGCTTATCAAACTTCAGACGAGTACTCTGAATATCAACTCTATGTTAATGGCTGTGAATGGGATATAGCAGGAGTTTCCCATGATTTAGTCCACTACATCGCCAATAATCGGTACTTATCCCATCAATTGCTTACTGCTTATTTAAATACTACACAAAATCAAATATTTATTTATAATTTATGGAATTTGCAATGGTTATACATCGCAGAAAACTAGACAAGATAATGTGTGCAAAACTACTTGAGTATAAATTGGTTAAATTCAAAAACGTAGAGTATAGTTAATATACATACCATAATAAGGATAGGTAATGAAAAGAATAATACTAGCTGTAATTCTGGTGTGCTCAACGGCCTTATTAGGCAATTGTTCTAGTGGCAATCCATGCTGCGGAACATGCGCTAGTGATTGTGGGGGTTGCGGCGGTTGCAATGGAAGTTGGTATTAAGCTATGTAGCCTGGGTGCAGCGAAGCGAGACCCGGGTTTTCATAACTGACGTGGCCATCTATTAGGCCACGTCAAGCTTTCCGGGTTCCGCTTCGCTGCACCCAGACTATAGTCCTAACCAATTTGCTCTCTACGAATGAATAGAAATTTTAATTGGCCAAGATTAATTTTATGGCTGAATAAAGTAATCAGCGCACCAGTTAATACCAATATAATGCCTATAGTACCCCATAGGTTTAGTTCTTCTCCTAAGAGTAATACACCAAAAATAACGACAAAGACCGGTTCCAAAACGGATAAAATAGACGCTTTTTCTGAGCTGATGTATTTTAAGCTGTATAACAACAGGACTATGGGAATTACCGTTGCAACCACTGCAATGCCAAATAAATGATACCAAACATCCATAGATGACGGGATTGTAAAAGAATGATTAAAAAGAGAAACAAGTAAACTCGTGGTCATACAACCTAAGCACACCATAAAAGTAGACATATTGGGAGAAAGTTCATTTTTTTTACTGCCTATCACATAGCAGGCATAAAAAAAAGCGGAAGCGACACCTAGTAAAATTCCCCATAGGTTAAAAGATAACGCATCTAAATCCACCATAAGCGCCATACCAATTAAAATAACTACAATGGCTAAATAATAAATTTTGGGAATAGATTGATTATAAAAGAAATAGTTGAGCAACATAATCAGAACTGGGTAAGTAAAAAATATAACCATTGCCAGCCCAGAGCCTATATAATGCGAAGCTAAAAAGTAAAGCCAGGTCGAAATACCATAGAAAAAAACCCCTGTGCAAAAAGCAATAAGCATATTTTTATAAGAATCAGTGTTTTTTTTAATTTTGGGAAGCATGAATATTAAAATAATCATACTGGCAATAAGAAAGCGCCAAAACAACATAGTGCTTGCGGACAAATTACCATGAATCGCGCTTACGCCAAAATATCCAATAAAACCATAAAGAAACCCAGATAAAATGGCATAGATGGAACCCCGATATTCTTGATTTATCATCATGAAAATACTGCCTAAAAAACGGACCTAAATAAAAAAGAAGGTTGGATTTTTGCTCCAACCTGAACGACTGAAGGTAACTTCAACCTACATGAAAATGTAAAAATAGTGTATCATTTCTTCCACATAATACCATATTGAAAATAAATAAAACATACTGTATCATTTATCGACTTATTATTGAGATTCTTATTATGCTGCGTTTTGTGCTTTTTCTTTCATGTTTTTTTGTAGTAGTTACTGATGGTTATGCTGATCCTGCTTCATGTACTGAGCATCAGTGCATTGCCGTTGTTGATGCTGGAAGTACCGGATCAAGACTTCATATATTTGCATATGACCTTGATGAAACGAATACCCCTTCTCATATTTCAGAAATATGGTCTAAGAAAGTCAAACCTGGGTTTGCAATGATTGAAGCCAATCAAAATACCATAGATGCGTACCTAACAACCCTCTTCTCAGGAGCTCCTGCACAACATATACCTGTTTATTTTTATGCAACAGCAGGAATGCGCCTTGTGCCCCAAACCAAGCAAAAAATTTATTATAAAGAAGTACAAAACTGGTTTAAACAGAAATCCGAATGGCAACTGATGGACGCAAAAACAATTACTGGGCATGATGAAGCATTATACGATTGGCTTGCAGTGAATTATCATATAGGGGCACTCCAGTCACCTTCCAGTCAATCCGTAGGCGTTATGGATATTGGTGGCGCTTCGGTGCAAATTGTTTTCCCAATTCAAAAAAATATCGACAATGAGGGTACACACGTTGAATTGGATCTGTATGGCCAACATATCAACTTATCCGTGCACAGTTTTCTGGGACTTGGACAAAATGAAATGGCGCACCAACTTCTAGATACAGCTTCATGCTTCTCAGAGGGTTACCCTCTTCCTGACGGGAGCTCTGCACAAGGTGATGTTTTTACTTGTGAACACGAGGTATCACCATTAATTAAAATGCACAAAGTTAAAAAAGAAGTCCAACCGCCTCTTGCTGCCAGCCGTATCAGCTCGTGGTATGCCATTGGTGGTTTTCCAAATCTTGTAGAAAGCAAACCGTTCAAGTTCCATGACAATCAGTTAGCCATTCAAGATTTGCTGCAACAAGCAAATAGTCTGGTTTGCCACCAACCATGGGAAAGCATCAGCAATCAATTTCCTAATGACGAATACATTGAGTCCTATTGTCTCTTACCTGCTTTTTATTATGCATTAATGGTAGAAGGCTATGGCTTAACAGAAAATCAAACCGTGAATTATATTCCTCCAGCACAAAATCTAGATTGGACTATTGGTGTGGTACTACATCATTGATTCAATCATTGTAGCCTGGGTGAAGCGCAGCGAAACCAGGGTTACGGCTTACGCACTCACCCAGGCTACAATGACTCAAATTTCTTCTAACGAAAAATCTTCAATCCTCAACGCACTTGGCTGATTATAAAAAGCACATAAGGCATCGCGAAATTTTTGTGCACGTTGTGATAGTCCCTGTGTGCAATAATGTGCGACTTGCTGATAAACAGCCTGTTTAAAGGAGGTACTATCTGATTCTGCGCCATTGAGGTTATCAATACTGATATAAAATTTATGTCCTGCCGCCTTCGAAAGTATCCACTCCAATGCCTGTGGTTTTACTTCAACGTGTTGAAATAAAGTCTGTTGCTCTAGGGTACGTCCATCCGGCATATACCAATATCCAAAATCAATTTGCTTTCTACGCTCTTCACCAGCAATAAGCCAGTGAGAACATTCATGCAATGCACTGCTAAAAAAACCATGAGCAAAATATAAAGCATTATAAGGGCGTTGCTCATCAGCGGGTAAGTATATTGGCTCGTTGTCGCCTTTAATAAGTCTGGTATTAAATTCTACGCCGAAACAATTATAAAAAAGAGTTATTAAATCATGATATTGATGCACAAATATCTTTTCACTCATTAATTTACACATGTTGTCTAATTTATACTAATATAAATAAAGAGTCATTAATTTTTATGAATCCACGGAATATGGAGTTCCGATAATAAAAATGCAAAAAAAAGCACTTTCATACAGATTAGGAAGATTTATAAATAAGCTGCGATGGCCAATTATAGTCTTATGGTTACTTGCCATCTTACTCTGCATCCCATTTTTACCCCATATCATTACCCCATTTAAAACAACGGGGTTTATTGATGAGAGTTCTGCAAGCGCGCGCGCTGAACAGTACATGGATAAAAAGTTGGGCTACAACGATAAAAATAAATTTCTTATTATGTACCAGAGTCCGAAACTTTTAGCGACTAAATCTCAATTCAAAGAAAAAATTAAAAAATCGTTGTCAGATTTAAAGGATTTTCCAATTAAACACGAAATCATTTACCCCGATGATACGCATCAAATTTCCAAAGATAAACACACAGCTTATGTTGCAGTGATTATCAAAACGAATAAGCCTATTAGTGATGAATTATTAGCACAGTTTAAAAAATCAATAAAAAAACCTGCTCATATGACAGTCCTATTGGGAGGAGAACCGCTTTTCGTACAAAACGTGAATACACAGACACAAACTGACCTTTATAAAGCGGATTTTGTTGCTACACCTGTAGCAATCATCACTTTAATTCTTGTATTTGGCTCAGTAGTCGCAGCCACACTTCCAATTATTTTAGGCGGTGGATGTGCAATAATCATTTTAACCACACTCTATTTCCTTGGTCATCTATTTACTCTTTCTATTTTCACAATCAACATCGCCTTATTGCTCGGCTTGTGCTTATGTTTGGATTATTCATTATTTTTTATTAGCCGATTTAGAGATGAATTAAAAAATGGATTAAATATTGAAGAAGCAATTGCAACAACCCAAGAAACAGCGGGTAAAGCAATTTTCTTTAGTGGTCTGGCTGTTTTTATAAGTCTTAGTGCCTTATTTTTATTTCCAGTCAATATCTTATTTTCAGTTGCCGTTGGTGGATTAGCCGCCGTTTTTTTTGCGGTATTAATTTCTACGATATTTTTACCAGCAATTCTTGCCGTGCTCAAATCAAAAATTAACTTCTTGTCTGTACGTTTATTTAGGAACAAAAATCATTACAGCTGGTGGCGCTGGCTTGCAGAGCGAGTTGTACGTCGCCCCTATCTTTTTTTCTTCCCTATACTTATATTTTTATTGGTGCTTGGATACCCATTTTTAGAAGCAAAATTTGGCATATCAGATTATCGTATTTTTCCAGAAAACTCAGAACACCGGGCTTTTTATGATGTGTATGCAAAAAAATTTCAGATTGAACAATTAAATCCTATAGTCCTGGTGATCGAATCACCCTCTTCTTCAATCACTTCACGCAATAACTTGTCCAAAATATATAATTTGGTTCATAAGTTAAAACATAATCCATCGGTCAAAGAGGTCAATGGCATTATCAGCAGTAAATCAGATCTAAAAAAGGATCAATATTATACGTTGTATCATTTAAATAAAAAATTACTCGATCCACGTGTAAAACAGTTATTGGAAACAACTACAACCAAACATTTAGCGGTTATTAATGTGATAAGCAAGTATCCAGTCAATTCTGAAGAAACCAAAAATTTGATTAATGAATTACATCACATCAAATTAGGTTCAGGATTAAAAGTACAACTGACTGGAGTCGCTGTAAGTAACATTGATGTGCTACATAGTATTTATCGTGTTCTTCCTTATGCCATCCTATGGATCATTGTATTTTCATACCTCATCTTACTTTTGCTCTTAAGATCGCTCTTTTTACCGTTGAAAGCGATTTTAATGACGCTATTAAGCCTTTGTGCTTCATACGGTGCATTGGTGTTTGTATTTCAGCAAGGATTTATGGCGAATATACTTAACTTCCAACCTCAGGAAATGCTCGATATTAGTTTATTAGTCATTATATTTTGTGCTTTATTTGGATTTTCCATGGACTATGAAGTCTTTTTACTGACTCGAATTAAAGAGGCACATCAGTTAACTAAAGACAACAATCAAAGTATTATTTTTGGTATTGAAAAAAGCAGCCGTATTATTACGAGTGCGGCTCTTATCGTTATCGTGATTTGCTGTTCCTTCTTAATCGCCGATGTATTAATGGTCAAAGCATTCGGGCTGGGTATTGCAGTCGCCATTTTCGTTGATGCTTTTTTAATACGAAGCTTTTTAGTACCTGCTACCATGGCTCTCTTTAAAAATTGGGTCTGGTACCTCCCCAAATGGCTGGATCGACTCTTGCCCAAGCTGTAATCTTGAATATACCAGTAGTGTTTACTATACTGAATTTAAAGGTTTTTTAGTTATTTCTTATGGACGATAATAGAATTTTTAATTTAATTAAGATCTATAAAAATTCACAAAAAATAAAAAATAACTAAGATATCTTTGAATTCAGCATAAGTTTTTAGTTTTTCGCGCTATTCCTTAACTGCCGAATTTAGGATAAAAAATGGCTAATAAAAAAATAATACAAGCCTTATTTGAAGAGCATGCTCACAACGTTCCTAATTATGTCGCTGTTCTAAAAGGGAATGAAAAACTGACTTACGGAGAGCTCAATCAAAGAGCAAATCAACTCGCTCATTACTTACAAAGCTTAGGTGTAAAGCCAGACACTCCTGTTGCACTGTGTTTAGACCGTTCATTTGATTTTCTCATTACGCTTCTTGCCATTTTAAAAGCAGGTGGAGCTTATCTACCTTTAGATGCATCACAGCCGAATGAGCGTTTGTTATTTTTACTTAATGATAGTCAAGCACCAATTTTAATCACAAAATCATCGTTCAAAGATAAATTTACATCCTACCAAGGCTCTGTGATTCTCTTGAATCAAGATGATAGCAGCATCAAAAAACAGCCCATAGATAATCTACCGCCAGCCAATACCGCAGAACATTTGGCTTATATCATTTATACATCCGGATCCACTGGAACTCCAAAAGGCGTGCTTATTGAGCATCGTTCTGTGGTTAATTACTGTAAATGGTTTGCTGACTATACACACTGCAAACCTCAGCAACGAATTGATTTCTCCGCAAATCCTATTTTTGACATGGCAGTCACTTTAACTATTATTCCTTTAATGCTTGGACTAACTGTTGTTCTTTGCGAAGAGCCCGTTAAGAAAGAAGTACCCTCTTATTTACATTATCTCGCGAAATCACGCATTAATACCATTAAGTTAACGCCCAGTTATTTTAAAGTGCTTTTGCAAGAAGCAAAAAATCACTTCATTGCTTTGCCCCAATTACACTCCATTATTATTGGTGGAGAGAATTTATCGTCTGCTGAATGCCAATCTTGGCTTAAACTGTACCCCAAACATGTTTTGTATAATGAATACGGACCAACAGAAGCAACTGTAGCCGTATCAACTTATGAAATAAACATTCTAAATTGTGCTGATTTAGATACCAACGTACCTATCGGGACAACTGGTTCCAATATGAGTTGCGTTATTTTCGATACTAATGGTCAACCTGTTCTGGATGGAGAAGTGGGTGAATTATATATCGGCGGAACATGCCTGGCTCGAGGTTACCTAAATCAACCCCAATTAACACAGCAGCAATTTATTTCATATGATAATACGCGTTTATATAGAACAGGTGACTTATGCAAAAAACGCGTCGATGGAGTCATTGAATATTTAGGAAGGATTGATGAGCAGGTTAAAATACGTGGATATCGTATCGAGCCTAGTGAAATAGAAAAACACTTGCTGACCCATTCTGCTATTAAAGAAGTTGCTCTACTCGCCCAAAAAGATTCTTTTGGAGAACAACTATTAGTCGCTTATTACATACTGAAAAACAATAATACGACATTAAATGCAAATCAAATACGCAAATATTTACAAAAACAACTTCCTGAATACATGCTCCCCTCAGTTTTTGTAAGGATTGACTCATTCCCACTGACTGCTAATGGTAAACTGGACAAAGCTGCTCTACCTTTACCCTCATTAATTGTCAGTCATAACTATGTTGAGCCGGTTAGTGCTTTAGAGAAAAAGCTTGCACAAATTTGGTCAGATGAATTAGGAGTCCAACTCATTGGTATTCATGATGATTTTTTTGATTTAGGAGGCCACTCTTTATCGGCAGCACGTATTATTTCGAAAATAAACGGAGATTTAAATAGGGGCATTAGCATACATGACTTTTATAAAGCCACAAACATTGCCACACTCGCTCCAATTATCAAGAGTACTAAAAAGAATAAGAAAAAACGCTTAGACAAACATCCTAACTATCATAAAATAATCAATATTCCTTTGAGTGATTTTCAGTTCTTACTCTGGATGTCAAATACATTTGAGCCTAGAGCACAAAAGCTAAATATTGTTGCTAGAAAAAGGATGTTCGGTCATTTAAATGAGCGCGCTTTAGAGTTTGCTTTTCAAGCGCTTATAAAAAAACATGAATCATTAACTTATCAGGTATTAAAATTAAAACCCGCACAAAAAATACAAAAAGATTATACATTTAATTTGATTATTAATGATCTTACATCACACTCAATGCAACACAGTGAGCATGAACTGCAGAAGTCGATGACGCAACTCATTAGCTTTTATCCATGGCCTAAAAAAACTCCTTTAATTATTGGTAAATTATTTTATTTAAATGGCCATGAATCGGAACTGCAAATTTGCGTGCCCCACTTAATTTCTGATGACTATTGCACAGATATTTTATTCGCTGAATTATCGCGATTTTATCAACATTATAATCAATTAGCGCTTGAGCAAATTGAAATAGATACGCGTTTTAAAGAGCATATTTTTAGTGAACGCACTGCAATGAAAATGCATTTGGAAGAAGACAGTTCTTTTTGGGACGAATATCTCAAAGATGCCAGCTTATTTACATTTCCGGAAGAGTACGTAATCGCAGACATGCAAACTGCGCATATTCCCTATTCTACTTATTCAGTAATCCCTAGAGACTTATTAACTCATCTCAAGCTTTTTTGCGAACGCAACCACATCAGTATTAATAATGCATTATGTGCCGTGATTGCATTAGCCTTAAGAAATTGCTGTGGTAACTATCAAAGTGAAACTCCTTATACTTATATAAATATTATTCAATCTACACGTGATAATCCAATTTATGATAATACGATTGGCTGTTTTCTAAGAGTGGAGCCCACCAAAATTAGCCTTGATGATAAAGCCACATTAATCAGTTTATCTCAACAAATACGTAACGCGATTATTGATACCAGTAACTATCAACACTGCTCAAACTTAGTCAAACTCTGTTCCATTGGCTCGTTTAAACCTAATATGATCGAAAAATTTTTTACTAATTTAGTTACCCCACTCTATACAAAGCTACTCAAAGTACCATCCATTTATCGAAAAATTTTACAACGATGTGGCAGTCGTATGATGTCATTTAAACGAAATACCAAATTTCTTATTAATCTTAATATCAGAGGCAATTTCATTGAGTATTCTCATAGAAATTTGGAGTTATTTGGTTTTGATACAAAACAAATTAAAAACAATAATGATGATTTGCTGGCAATAGACTATATTTTTGAAGCCAGTTTCTTGCGCGATGGCAACCAAAATGCACATTACTTAGTTATTTCTGCCAATTTAAAACCCGCGTTTCGTGAGAAAATTGCACAAGAGGTTATTCGGCTCATGGAACCAATAGCAATTGAGAATAATGCGCGTGAACTTAAGTTAAAACGTGAACAGGCAGAACAGTTTTTTTAAATCAATTGAGATTGGAATTCCTACTATTGCTTTTGCCGCAACATTATGAGAATACGGCAAATGAAGTTAAGGTTATTGACTGCTAAACACATAATATTAATGCCGATCTTTTGCAGCTCGATTAATTTTCTGATAGAGTAATTCAGATAAATTTTCGCCCCCAAAGGAGGATGTTAAAAATGATTCGTGGATTTTTTGCAGGTTTAATGTTTTTACTTAGTTTCTCAGTTTTTGCAAATGGAAATGTTGCGGCTTGTGGTAATGCGGTTCCTACCGACGATGTTAATTTCTGTTCTTCATTTAAAACAGTTGCAACGTGTTACTGTACTAGCTCTGGTTTGCCTTCTGGAATGTGCCAAGACATGAATATGCTCTATGCTCGCATGGTCAGTGTATATGGTTCATTGGAAAAAGCATGTGCTGCTCAGCCCTATACTACAAAGCAAGATTGTCTTGATAATTGGAATTGTTATCGCCTGGGTGGTGTAGATTCTCGAGGTAGAGTCTGTAGTTCCAATAAGCAACCCTGTCATTAATTTATATTAAATTATACAGTCAACAAAAAATGATTAAGGTTGGGCTAGGCTAGCTTTAGCCCAACCAGAAATTCTAATGATTAAAGCAATTTTGGTAGAGTACTTATTGTGCATAATAAAAATTCAAAATTATTTTTATTCTCATTCTTATTTCTTTCAACATCTTTTTGTTTGGCAGAAACTGATAATATGCCCCACCACCCTTTTTATGTCGGTGCGATTGCCGGTTTTGGTTCAACTACCTGGGAAGGCTTAGTTCCAAGTGAAGAAAATCAAAATCTTGCCTTAATGTTATCAACGCCAATCAAAGTTGAAGAAGGAGGAAGTGCCTGGGGTGTTTTAGCTGGTTATGAATTTACTCGTTACTTTGCTATTGAAGCCAATTATGTGCACTTTCCTGAAGCCAATGTTCATTTCGATTCTATAAGTTTATTCAGTTTCGATCACGATGGCTTAGAAGTTTTAACGACTCAAACTGAAGTCGTGACATTGATGGGAAAACTCATGGTCCCTATTCCTCATTCCCAAATGAAAATCTTTTCCGGTGCGGGAGTTGCTGGTGTGCATCGTAAAGATATTGTTGTTAATGACTGGCGTCCTGGACCTGCTTTCAGCGTAGGCGTAAATTATCATTTTACTGAGCACATTACCGGCGAAGTTGCAGGCAATTTTACTGCGGGTTATGGAGAGTCACAACTTAATCCGGCAGATTCCTATTATCCTTTCCTTTATTCAGTTGCAGTCCATCTAATTTATCGCTTTTAAAAGTTAAAAATACTCATACAATGTAAACTCGGATTAGTATCATTTAGTCCGAGTTCACTATTATTTATGCGTCGTTGCTGAAAAAAGTAAAATAGACGTAGCAACTGTCTTGAATTTTATTTTAAGACAGTTGCTACACTTGCTAGTTTACTAAACCATAGCAGCTTATTGCTTGCCCAACCGATATGTTTCGTAGTGTTTCTCTAACTCATGTTTAAGTTTTTCTTTATTCTCCATCCCCAATTGATGAACTAAGGCTAAAGTCTGTATTATATGCGCCGCCTTAGCTTTAGTTACCTTAAAAGAAACCTGCATATGCGACTTTCCAGAATCACTGACATCTGTTAATAAAGCTTTTTTAGTCATCCCTTGAATATGCTGACTTTCTTTGTTTTGACTGGGTATAAAATTTTTATTCTTAACAAGACAGCGCATGACTTGATAATAGGTATTTATTTGCTGATAGCTCAGATCCAGTTCAATAGTGTTGTTTTTATCATAAATATCCATTGTTGAATTTCGAGGCAGAGTTGGATGATGTATTTGCGCTATAAGCCCTTGAGATGTACTCCCTGTAACTCGGGGAAGAAATTTATTTAGCACATAATTCCCCAAAGGACGAACCGCATAACTATAAGGCACTAATACATAATAATAAATAAACGATCTCACAGCTGCATTCAAAAAGAGATGGTGTGTTTTACGCTGAGAGTTATCATACTCAGCAGAAACATATCTAAATTCGGTATCTGCAAAACCTGCGTAATTTAAACAGTGATCACAAAAAGCATTAGGCCCTTGCTTGTCTTTGGGAGGTACTACTTGAATAATTTCCCAATCTTTTTTCCAAATGCCAAAGCACGAAACGGGATCCTTTCCCTGCTTTTGTACTACAACCCGAGGTTTTTCTGTCAGCTCATCCCAATGATCATATTTACTTTTAAATAAAGGATCAAAAAGCCCAGGAGGATTCAATGCATCAACACGTGATATTTTATAATTCCCTTTATCAAGAGAGAGCAATAAACTTAAGGAGCCCCCCAAACTCACCCCACAGACATGAATTGAATTTTTCTGTTGGCTTAGCCACGTTTGAATTCGTTCTCTACCACTTCGGTATAAGGATAATCCAATCGATTCAAAACCTTTAGAATCAGTTTTTATTTGCGTGAAGAAACCTTGGCCTGCAGGATAAGTAGTGCCCATAAAAATTAAGTGGGACTCTGCTTTTTTATGAACAATGGGCTTAAGTCCATAAGCAAAAACTCGATCATAATCATAGGTAAAAAAACGTTGCCACCAAGGTCGTTCTGTTAGTTCAATTGGAGTAACCTGATACTCAATTAACTCCCAATGACCATCAATGCACTGTGGAATTTTAAAAGACTCATATGGAGTTAAATCGCCATATGGAAGCATAGACAAACAGTTACTTAAATATAATTGAACTTGTTCCCTTTGCTCCGCATTCAAGTCTTTGTCCTGCAATTGCTTAAAAAGCTCTAGGAACCCTTGTTGCATGGCCAAACGAACATCTTTTAATAAATGCGTATTTCGCTGCAGAAAAAAAGAGTATAAGACCGAGGGCGTTAAAAATTGAGTCCAAGATTTTGTCCATCCCATAGTAAAAAAACGCAGTATATTGCGCGCTAAAATAGGACCATGTTGAGAAGAATCTACATCATCAAGGGCTTCAAATTCTCCTTGCTCAAAAAACTTGAGCTCTAAGCCTCCTTTGAATGTCGTTTTGTCTAACAAGCTCAACCTCCCTATCCTGTTTTTCCATGATTAATTATAGATGCTTACCTATCCGATACTCGGTGTAGCATTCCTCTACATTAGCTTTTAGGGTTTCGTTCTTCCTTCCTAATCGTTGTACTAAATCTAAAGTATGGCGGATATGTGCTGCTTTAGCTCGAGTCACTGTAAAAGGCACTTCGACTGCAGCCTTTGGGGCTTCCAAACTTGCTTCGAGTAGTGATTTTTTGCTAACTCCTTCTGTGTGCTTACTTTTCTTTTTATCATCAGGCAAAAAACCTTTCCCTTTTACCAGACAACGCATCACTTCATAATAAGTGTGTATTTGTTGATAAGTCAGTTTTATATCTACCGTATTGTCCTTATTGTAAATATCCATCGATGGATTGCGAGATAAAGATGGGTCATGCATTTCAGGAAGCCCCTCTTTTTCTATAAGCGCACGTTGAGAAGAAGCTTCAGGATTTTTCTTGTAAAGGATATCTGAGTATACAAAAATAGTGGCAAATAGACCTCCAGCAATAATAAAGAAAGCTACTGCTGGCAAAATACCAGCCGCTGTAAGACCTGCTCCTACCAATAATCCTAATACGGATGCTGAGATCATCCAGTTTTTTATGAGAAAATAACTAAGCGGACGCGCTGCATAAATATATGGCAACAAGAAAAAACCATAAATGAAACTTCTGCCAAGCGTGTAAAGCCAAAAATTACGTGCTGTTCTTTTTGCATTATCCTGTTTTGCCTCAATGTATGTAAACGTTGTATCCGCAAAACCAGCGTAATTTAAAAAGTGATCACAAAAACAATTAGGCCCTTGCTTATCCGGCGGTGGAGTGACTTGAATAATGTGCCAATCATCTTTCCAGATCCCAAACGCTGAAACAGGATCATTTCCTTGCTTTTGCACGACAACTAATGGCTTATTCGTTAATTCGTCCCAATGATCATATCTATTTTTATACCAGGCATCATGAAGTCCTGCTGGATTTAGCGCATCAACGCGCGACAACTCATAATTTCCTTTATCAATAGCAAGTAATAAACTTAAAGAACCGCCAAGGCTTACGCCACATACATGTATTTTATTTTTTTGTGTGCTTAACCATTTATGAATTCGCTCTCGCCCCGTTCGATAAAGTGACTCGCCAACCGTTTCAAAGCCTTTAGTGTCAGTTTTCACCTGCGGTAAAAAGCCTTGTCCTGCTGGATAAGTAGTGCCCATAAAGATCAAGTGGGATTCTGCTTTGTTGTGAAAAAGTGGCTCAAGCCCATATGCAAAAACACGATCTTTGTCATGAATAAAAAAACTCTGCCATGATGATCGTTCTGTTAATTCGATTGGTTTAACTTGATATTCAATTAACTCCAAATGACCATCGATATATTGAGGGATTTTAATGGATTCATAAGGTGTTAGATCGCCATAAGGAAGCAAAGTTAAGCAATTACTTAAATAAAGATGAACCTGCTCCTTTTGCTCCGGCGTTAACTCCTTATTTTTTAATTGCTCGAAAAGATCCAAAAAACCTTGTTGAAACGCAAAACGCAATTCTCGTAATAATTTATGATCACGTTTTACGAAAACAGCATAAGCCACAGATGGGGTTAAAAACTCAGTCCACTGTTCCGTCCATCCCATCATTAAAAAACGTACTGTATTGCGTGCAATAATTGGCGCTTGATTTTCTTGTGCGACACCTTCAGTCGTTTCAAATTTACGTTGTGAAGAAAAATTAAGTTCGATTCCACCTTGAAAAGTAGACTTTAAAGACACGCTCCACCTCCAAATAATTACAGTTGGTAATTATCTTATCCCTGAGCAAAAAGTTTGGAGAACGTTTGCACTTAGCAAAAAAATACCCCTACAAACGTTCTTAATCGGGAACAAGCACTTCTTACCGTTTTTCTTCTTGTAACGAGGTCACAACAGCAGGACGCTCTGCAACAACTTTCATAAATTGCTCTAAATGTTTATATGCAGAAAGATCTAATTTAAAATAAAAAGCCCATCTTAATATAACAAATAAATAAGCGTCCGCTAAGGTAAAGTCTTTACCCATCAAATATGGTCCCTGCGCAAGATGCTCGTCAAGATACTTGAATCGGCTAGTAATGAGACTCATGAAAATGTTTTTTGTTTCTTCATTGAGATTAGGATAAAAGAATATTCCTACAGTTTTATGCAATTCAGTAGCAACATAATTAACCCATTCTAGTGTATGGTATCTTTTTAAATCACCGACTGGAGCCAAAAGCTTTTGACCAGGTGAGCTATCCGCTAGATACTGCAAAATAACCTGATTTTCAGTCAGCACATCGCCATTATCAAGCTGCAGTGCCGGTACCGCACCTTTAGGATTAATTGAGAAATAATTCTCGTTTGCGTGTGTTTTTTTTGTCTTTAAATCTACTTCTTCATCTTGAAAATCAAAGCCTAACTCATTAAGCACGATACGTACTGTTAAGGAACACGCTGACTTAGCATAATAAAGTTTCATATTCACTCCTGTGATTCATAATCATCTGTTTTATACTTAGTTGAGCATACTAGAAACGAGCGATTCTAGCCATGTGTTCTAAATTTGATTTCTGTTTCAAGATCATTTTCTAACTCGGAAACTAGTTTCATAGTAGAGGATGTTCTTTTAAAGAAAGGGAGATAATCCCACAGATACTTTTCTCTTAAAACTTCTAAGGTGGATTTATTTGTTACTTTCCAAGTATGAATGTCTTCTAGTAATGCATCAAGGGATAAATCATTCTTTGGCCCCGCGAGGTCTAAATACTTATCCCTCAATGTTGCAAACTTATCTTGAGTATCCGGAGAGTCAGGTTCTAGACACAGCATCTCTTCCATTCGCGTGTAGAGTTTCTTAAGGACATTGAGCTTGATCGCATCCAAATGCGCGAAGGTCGTTGGAGGTGCTGGAAGTGCATAAAAAGGGACATTTTCACTTGGTTTACCATGATCCAAATACGTTTCATAAGGTAATCCCCAAAGAAAACAGGAAGAAACCATCGATCCGACCGGTGCATGCTGAACTTCTTCGACTAGTCTAATTGCTGAGTGTCTGCATGTGTTATGTATATTCAGTCCATTCACGCTTTCTTGTACCTTTCTGACATCTCGAGAAGGAAAGACGCGTTGAATACTGTATGTTAGTGTGACTAGGTCAGGATTTTCATCTTGAGGTTCACTGGATACTAATGTAGCCAGCTCAGAAGGGCTTAGAGAGCCAGAATCTTCTACTTGAGGCTGTTCAGTGGTATGATCTTGTGCCGTTTTTTGGGGATTTTCCTTTATCCCTGGTTTATAACATCCAAAAGTATTCTTATCCGTTTGGATTGATTCCAATATTTGTACAAACTCCAAATATTGCTCATAAGAAATATCATAAGCTTGATAGCTCATTGGTTGAAGCTCTGCGCCTTCCCTCCAGACCCCTTCATCCCCTAACTTTGATTTATTACTGAAAAAAAGAGCATTACAAATGAACGTCATACTATCAGCATAGTCAGGCTCATCAATTCCACTATCGCCCCATTTTCCTACGCGACAAAGCACGCGCTGGACTTTATTTTTTTTCGGGTCATATATCCCCAACATCACAAAAGAATGTACATCTCCCTTTCTCTTATTGATAGAAATAAAAAAATGATCAGTTTTTTTATTAATTTTAAGCTTGTCAGGTGGGCAAAATGGACTATTTTTTGGTTTTGATTTTGATTTTGGTTTTGATTTTGGTTTTGCTAATGAGGCATTTTCATTATCTGCTGATGGGGTGGCCTTATCATCAGACGCTCCATCATCCACATTATTCGATGCAATATTTTCATTATCAGGCGTTAAAAGAGTAACAGGAACTTTACTTTTAGTCATATATGATAATTTTTAAAGCGGAAAGCGCAAATTATATCATGCGATTTGCATTGTTACTACTATGGCACAAATACAACAATTTGCTCCATCTACTCGAGGTGTATATCTTAGAAAAATCCCTTCTCCTAAATGGAGAAGGGTTAAGAAAAAAGGCTTTACGATATGCATTGTAATTCAGGATAATTTTTTAAAATGGCTTTATATAAACTTAGGTTTGCTTTCATGATCTCATCACCTAATTTAGAGTTAGGATCACCTTCACCACCCTTACCATTTAAAGCAACTACTGTGGTCACATTATTACAAGGCTGCCAAAAATACATCACGCGAAATCCTAAAGTACTTCCTTTATAAACCCAAAAACGTTGCTTCAGTTCTTTGTCATAAAGAGACCCTACTCCTAATCCAAATCCATGCGGATCTTCTGCAGTTACTTTAGGGATAGGTTGTCCGGTTTTCATAGAGACCACAGATTCCAGCTCAGCTAAAATTCGCTCTCTATAAATTGGCTTGATCAATGTACCGTGATAAAGTAATTGTACCCAACGCATTACGTCTTCAGTAGTTGCAACGATTGCGCCAGCAGCGCCTGCCCAAGATAAGTCATTAGATATCGTATCAATTAATTTATTTGTTTTTTCATCAAAAAAATATCCATGTACTCTACGTTCCTCAACTGATTTTGCTATAGCTTGGCTGTCAGGTCCTGCAAGATAAAACGAATCATTTAAGCCATTTTGTGAATTAATAATGCGTAATTTTAATTGGTTGGCAAAAGTATCATTGGTCACCTTTTCTATCACTAAACCAGCCAGAATATAATTAGAATTTGAGTATTCAAAAAGATTATCTTTTCTCTTCTTGAGTGGTTTTTCAGGATGAGCATACTTTAATAATTCTTCATCGGTCCAAATCTTATCTAAATGCGCCTCCATTTTTCTGGAAAATTCCTCATCTTCAGAATAATTTGGAATACTACTGGTCATATTTAGTAATTGTCTTAAAGTAACATTTTTCCAATTAGGATATTGTGGTAACCATTTCCCTAAAGGATCATCAAGAGTCAATTTATCTTCTGTCTGTAATTGCAACAAAATAAGTGCAGTAAATGATTTGGTAATACTGCCAATATCAAACAAATTGTTTGCTGTAATCGGTTGCGATAAAGGAGGAAACCCCATAGTACCATGTACTACCGTGTGAGTTTCTTTTTTAGAACTCATACGATTTTGGGGAATTAAGACGGTTGCAGCTATCGCTGAAAATTTTTCTTTTTTACTGTACTTCTGATAATAGCCCTCTATTTCTTTCTGCAACTGATTTGTGAGGTTAGAAGAACTATCAGCATAAAGCATTGGGGCAGTTAAAGAAGCCATAAAGGCTAATCCAAATAACTGTGATTTTAATTTCATAAGCATCATCCTTTTTTTATTAAAATTATCACTCATATCAAAATGCAATATTCACGAGTCTAAGAATATGGAATCTGCAGATCATCATTTCCTTCAACCTGCAGAGCAAAAAACACAACAAATATAGAAATTAACTACTGGCTTGAGCCCTAGTGTTTAATTGTTGTAAAGCATTTTTAAGGCGTGTTAAGACCCTTTCTTTACCTAATAAAGTCAGTGTCATATCAATAGATGGCGACATACCCGAGCCTGTTACAGCGACTCGCAGTGGTTGTGCTATTTTCCCCATATTGATATCAAATTGCGCACTGATGTCATTAATACACTCTTGCAAATGGTCTTTTTCCCAAGACGTTACCGTTTGAAACCGTTCATAAAGTGCTGTCAGTGGCTCCAAAACAACTGGACGCAAATGTTTTTTTACTGCTGCTTCATCATATTCAATTGAATCAGTAAAAAAATATAAACTCATTTGACACATTTCTACTAAAGTTTTACATCGCTCTGCCTGAATCGCGACCAAATCTGTTAATTTGGGTCCCTTAGAAAGATCAATACCCGCCTGTTCAAAGTGCCAACGTAATGCTTGAGCAACCTCTTCAACAGAATCATTTTTTTGATAATGTTGATTTAACCAATACAACTTTTCATAATTAAAACTCGAAACACCTCGACTCACATTCTTTAAATCAAAGCATTCAATCATTTCATTAATACTAAAGATTTCCTGATCACCATGAGACCAACCTAAACGCACTAAATAATTGAGTAACGCATGAGGTAAAACACCTAATTCTTTAAATTGCAGCACGCTTACGGCACCATGTCTTTTGGATAAACGTTTACCATCTTCACCTAAGATCATCGGTAAATGAGCAAATACAGGGATTGGTGCATTAAGTGCTTGAAACAAGTTAATCTGTCTTGGCGTGTTATTAATATGATCATCGCCACGAATTACATGGGTTATTTTCATATCAATATCATCGATAACCACAGCAAAATTATAGGTTGGGTGTCCATCAGAACGAACAAGAATCAAATCATCCAACTCACTATTTGCGACATGGATTTCTCCATAGACTTCATCATGAAACGTAACAGTTCCTTGTTCAGGATTTTTAAAACGGATTACATAGGGCTTATCCGATAAAGGTAAGTTTCTATCACGACAGTGACCATCATAACGCGGTTTTTCTTTAGCTTCTAATTGTGCGGTTCTTAAAGCTTCCAGACGTTCTTTACTGCACTCACAACGATAAGCCTTACCCTCATCCAAAAATTGTTGCGCTACATGATTGTATCGATCATAACGCTCCGTTTGATAAAAAGGACCCTCGTCATTATCCATACCTAACCAAGACATACCATCTAAAATAGCTTGTACCGATTCCTTAGTAGAACGTTCTTGATCCGTATCCTCTATACGCAAAATAAACTTACCTTGATGGCGCTTCGCATAAAGCCATGAAAATAAAGCAGTTCTTACTCCACCCACGTGTAAAAAACCAGTTGGGCTTGGTGCAAATCGGGTTCTAACTGTCATAATCTCTTCCACATTGTAAGGAATAAAATAATCGGGCTATAATAACTGACTTTAAAGCCTGGGTGAAGGATATTATGAGCAGACTTTAGCCCGCTTATCACCCTTCACGTTACGTTGCGTGCGATGCAGGCTAAAATTAAAGTATTATCCAAACTATTTGGTGAGACATTTTGAAAAGCATTGGTATTAAGTATCAACTAAGAATTACCACCCTAATTCCAGCCTTTTTAGTCGCACTGCTTCTCGCTATTTTTTATAATGGACTTTTTGGTAATGACTTGAAGCAGCACATGTCGCGTCTGGGAGAGGCTTACATCCGTCAATTGCTTCCTGCTGCACAATACGCCATGCTGCGCCGTGATGACCGCACTTTGCAAGGTTTAATTAATGCATCCACAATCAATCCAGAAGTGAAGGCCCTTGCCTTTTACAGTAGCGACGGACAACTACTTGCATATCGCGGTGGCAAACATTCGTTAAATAAACCATTTAGTCCGCCTAAATTTACGGGGGATTATATTGAAAGCAAGCAAATTAATCCGTTTACAATTAATTTCATCGCACCAGTTACTATTCCTAAATTCAATCTTTATTCCAATTCCTCTTTTAAGAATATCCTCAGTCCAATGGCTTCGCGTGCAGATGATATTCTAGGCTGGTTATCCATTGATATTGATACGCGCTCGATGATAATAAAACGTTACCAAATGCTCATTGTAACTATCTTTATTACTCTATTTGGCTTGCTTATGGGATTAACCATCCACTATTTTCTCTCCAAGCGTATTTATTTGCCCATTTCTCGTTTGCGTCGGAGCATGAAACAAATTTTACGAAATGAATTCGAAACAGAAATCAAAACAACGAGCGCAGGCGAATTGGGTATCATTGAGCAAGGTTGCACCCATTTGCAGAAAAAATACCTCGAAACAATGCGTGATTTAAATCAACACATCGAAGTAGCCACCGAAGATTTACAACAAAGTCTTGAGCTATTGGAAGAAAAAAATATTGAGCTCTCACTTGAGAAGAAAAAAATAGAAGAAAAAAGTCGGCAAAAATCAGAATTCATTGCCAATATGAGTCACGAAATCCGTACACCTATGAATGGTGTTATTGGCTTTACTAACGTTTTATTGGAAAGCAAGCTTGATCCATTACAATTAGATTATGTCAAAACGATTAAAGCCTCCGCACAAGACCTGCTAGGAATTATTAATGATATTCTTGATTTTTCTAAAATTGATGCCGGAAAACTACATCTTGATTGCATCCCGTTAAATATACGTCATTGTATTGATGAAGTACTAACACTCGCAGCTCCCAATGCTCATAAAAAAGGAATTGATTTAATCCCTATAACCGATGTCAGTGTACCCAAAATTGTCTTGGGTGATCCCTTTAGAATCAAACAATTCATCACTAATTTGGTGACTAATGCGGTTAAATTTACAGATCATGGTTATGTTCTGATTCGCACTAAAGTAGAGCAGGAAACGGAAAGAGATTACACTTTATGCATCAGTATCATTGATACAGGTCTGGGTATTTCTCCAGAAGATCAAAGCAAATTATTTACTGCCTTTAACCAAGCAGATACCAGCATTACTCGACGTTATGGGGGTTCAGGTCTCGGATTGGTCATTTGTAAAAAACTCTGTGAAGAAATGCATGGTCGCATTACCTTTACCAGTGAACTCAATAAGGGTTCCAGCTTTATCGCGCATGTTAAGGTTGAAAAGTTAGTTGCCTACGAAATAGAAAAAAATCAAATACACCCTTTCGCTCACTTTAAAATGTTATGCTTTGATGATAATTCGCTACATTTAGAAGCGCTATGTAATGGCCTTGGTTATTGGGGAATAGAGTGTATTCCCGTAAACTCATTGAATCATCTTGCAAGTGCTCTTGAGAATAATAAAGACTGCAATATTGCTTTTCTTAATATTAATAAAGGTTATGAGCAAAAAATTGCTGAAATCATTTCCGAACATAATTATTTCCCGTATGTGTTGATTTCCAAATGGCTCATCAATGACTACACTGCACTCGGTGCACAAGGCTTTTTATATAAGCCAATTAGTATTCAAAAACTACAAGATGTTATTGAGTCTCTAACCAGTCAAGAAAACATTGAAAAAACAGTCAATCATGAATTAGATGGCTTAAGAGAGCAATTACGTTTCATGCACCCAGACTTGCTCATTGCAGAAGACAATCCAGTGAACAAAATGCTCTTGGATTCTTTATTAGGCACCCACGCCAATATGACTGCTGTTGATGATGGTGAAATGGCTGTATCGGCTTGTAATGACAAAAAATACGACTTGATTTTACTCGATTTACAGATGCCTAAAATAAATGGATTAGAAGCAGCTCGACTCATTCGACACAAATCACAACTAAACCGTCATACCCCCATCGTGCTAATTAGTGCAAATGGCAGTGATGTGAACAGCATTGATCTCAAAAAAGCAGGTGTCGACTTTTGCTTGCAAAAACCTATAGATGAAAAACAACTACTGACCCAAATTCTTCGTATTGCAGATAAGGCAAAACACGCTGCAATTGATTGGCAATTATGTGTGCAAAAAGTATCGGGAAATCAAGTGCTTGCTGAAGAATTTCTTGCGCGATTTGTCGAGGAATTACATAAAAATCGTGATGAATTTATCCAATTAATGCATGATAAAAATATCAAAAAAATAGGAGAAGCGGCACATAAACTTCATGGAGCATGTTGTTTTTCTGGAGTACCTACTTTACAGAAAAAAGTAGTTCATGTAGAAAAACTGGCTGTGCATACCGCATCAATTGAAGAGCTTGCTACTCCTTTTGCAGAACTAATTCAAAGCATTGACGCAGTGATTAATGAATATGAAAATCAAAAAATAAGAATTTAAGCGATTACCTATCTCTTCCCCTATCTCCTCCAAGAGGCTAAGAGGCAGGTAATTACTTCAACAAGGAGAAAGAATGACTGTAAAAAATGCAATATATGCTCAATCAGGTGGCGTTACCGCTGTAATTAATGCGTCAGCTTGTGCTGTGATTCAGACTGCAAGGCAATATCCACAACATATTGGCAAAGTCTACGCAGCCAAAAACGGGATTATTGGTGCCTTAAATGAAGAGCTTATTGATACATCACTAGAGAGTGATTCAGATATCGCCAAATTATTACAAACACCTTCAGGTGCTTTTGGTTCTTGCCGTTATAAGTTAAAAGAGGATGGTGATGAATATGAGCGTTTAATTGAGGTTTTTAAAGCCCATAATATAGGATATTTTTTCTATAACGGTGGTGGTGACTCACAAGATACAGCACATAAAATATCGCAAATAGGCTCTAAAATGGGCTATCCAATTATTTGTATCGGCATACCAAAAACGGTAGATAATGATCTTCCCTATACTGATACCTGCCCCGGATTTGGTTCTGTAGCTAAATATGTAGCTATTTCTGCCCGAGAAGCAGGTTTTGATGTTGCATCAATGGCAGCTTCATCAACAAAAGTCTTTATTCTAGAAGTAATGGGACGCCATGCTGGATGGATTGCGGCAGCCAGTGGCTTGGCAAGTCAACACCCTGATGAGCCACCCCACATCATTTTATTACCTGAAGTTCCATTCCAACAAGGCAAATTCCTGAGAAAAGTAGACGAATGCGTTAAAAATTATGGTTATTGTGTTGTTGTCGTTTCAGAAGGAATTCGTAATACCGAAGGTAAATTCTTAAGTGAGGCTGGAATTCGTGATGCATTCGGTCATGCCCAATTAGGTGGTGTTGCACCAGTCATTGCTCAGTACATCAAAACGGAACTGAATTACAAATACCACTGGGCAGTCGCAGATTATTTACAACGCGCAGCCCGCCACATCGCCTCAAAAGTTGATCTGGATCAGGCTTATGCGCTTGGTAAGGCCGCAGTAGAATATGCTATAAAGGGTCATAATGCCATCATGCCAATAATCGTTCGTGAACATGATGAACCCTATCAATGGTCTATTGGCCATGTTCAACTAGCTAATGTTGCGAATCAAGAAAAAGCCATGCCTAAAACATATATTGCCGAAGATGGAATGGGTATCACTGCTGAATGCAAACGATATTTGTTACCTTTAATTCAAGGCGAAGCGTACCCAGACTATGTTAACGGGCTGCCTGATTATGTTCGCTTAAAGAATCAATTGGTACCTAAAGTACTTAGTCATATAAGATAGTAGATATTTAAGAATTAAATTTTCATAAATCACTGCATATACCGCGCTTCATGCGCGGTAAAAAATCCTGGCTGCAAGCAACAAAACTACCTTTCTACCCTGACATAAAGCGCAGTACATGGAGTAAAAATAGCCATTTATTGCTACAATCCAAGCAACCCTTATTGGGTTCTGCTACAATAAGAATAGGAAAAGAGGTAAAGAGGACTTCCTTTTCTTGCCATGGCAGGTTGTATCGTTGTTTTGGCCTATTTGTGTTGTAAGTTTCTGATAAATGGCATTTTTTTTGCATATTTATCGTTGTACCAATCATTAGGAGCAAATAATGAAACAAAAAGGCTTTACTTTAATTGAGTTGATGATAGTAGTGGCGATAGTTGGTATTCTCGCCGCAATTGCTATTCCGGCTTATCAGGATTATGTTGTTAGAGCTCGTGTAACAGAAGGATTAAGTCTTGCTTCCTCGGCGCAGACTACAATTTCTGAAAATGCCACGACGGGGGCTAATGCCTTAGACTTAGGTTGGGCTCAGCCCCCAGCAACTCCTAACGTTGCAAGTGTTGTAGTTACTCCAGCTACTGGTGTAATTACAGTGACCTACACTGCTCTAGCAAACAATGTGGTTCTTACGTTGACTCCGTCATCTAATGGACAACCACTTGTTGCGGGAACACCACCTACAAATCCAATTACCTGGGTTTGTGCAGTACAAAATGCTGCCGATGACCGTTATGTTCCAGCAAATTGCAGAATCTAATCCTATCTTTTTTAAAGGCCGCTTTAAGGCGGCTTTTTTATTATGAATTTTTATACTTAATGAGTAAGAGTTAAATATGTCACGTAAAAATCGTATTGAAGCATTGATCGAACAAGAGTTAATTCCCGTTTATTTAAGTGTTGAAGATGAATCAGCCAACCACCATGTTCCGGAAAACGCACAAACTCATTTCAAAGTTACTGTCGTTTCTTCACAATTTACTGATTTATCACGAATCGCACGCCATAGACTATTAAATCAATTGCTGAAAAATGAATTTGAGCTCGGACTACATGCCTTAAGCATGCATTTATTTACCCCAGAAGAATGGGAAAGTAAGGGAAAAAGCGTTTTGAACTCCCCTGCATGTAAGGGAGGCTTTAATAAAGAAAACAAAGACATATAAGATTAATATTATAATTGTAGCCTGGGTGTAACGTAGTGGAACCCGATTTCTTAGCATGAATAAACTTTTTAATCCTGAGGTCCACTGTTCCTCATCCAGGCTGCAATTAAATCCAAACTCAATAAACCGGCATATTTTTTGCTTCATTTTCATGCAGTTAAGAATAACTCTTTAAGGATTAGAATGAAGATAGAAGCATATGAAGCAAAATTTGGTGAATTGACCGAGCAGGCAATGAAACTGGGTAATCAATTCACGTCAAAAGCTTTGTTACAAAAAGAAATAACCACGCTTAGTAATGAAGCCGTAGCATTTTATAAAACAAACAGTGATCATAAAAAATCTGATTATCAATTAAGAATAAAAATTTTTCTCGAATTCGATAATTTATTGAAGAGCATAAAAAAAGATTTTGACTCTCAGAGCGAAAATAACAAAAAGGATTCATTTTTTAAGAAACTCAAGAGAATAAAAAAACCTGACTATTATGAGAAGATACCTAGTTCAGAAAGTTCGGTAAGTCTATGATTTTAAAAAATTATTAATATTACTTATTGACTAAATAACATTTTCTGTACCTTTCTATTCTGTAAAAAATCTGCCTGCAGTATTGTAATAATAATAATGCTTTGAATTGTAATCTGCAGGTAAAATTCGTTTTTCATCATAATTATTTAGCTTAAAAACTACAAAATTGATGCGATATGATAAAATAAATAGTAACGTCCATTGCCAACTTCCTATATAATGCCGGGCACTTTTAACAAGTCGATTTAATTAATGAACAACTGGTCTTCTGAAAAAATATCTGTCCTAGCCCTGGTCTTACTAATTACAGGTGCAATTGATAGTATAAGAAACTTACCGGGAACAGCCCTATTCGGTTCTTCATTAATTTTTTTCTTTATCTTTTCTGCGATTGTTTTTTTAATTCCAGTAGCTTTGGTGGCGGCAGAGTTGTCGTCAACTTGGTCTGATGAGGAAGGTGGAATTTATAGTTGGGTAAAGCATGCTTATGGTGAGAACCTTGCTTTTTTTACCATCTGGCTGCAGTGGATCAATACTTTAGTCTGGTATCCAACGATTTTATCCTTTATTGCAGGTGTCTTAGCCTATTTAATCAATCCCGAACTCGCTCAAAATAAATATTACTTAATTTCAGTAATTCTAGTTGTATTCTGGTCATTGACCATAATTGCTTTATCTGGATTACGCGCCTCAGCACATTTTGCAGGTCTTTGTGCCATATTAGGAATGATACTTCCCATGGGATTTATTATTTTTCTTGCATTGATCTGGGTTATTAAAGGGCATCCTATAGCGATTGATTTAAGCTTATCTCATTTGATACCGCACTGGAAAGACAGTCAATCCTGGGTATCACTCACCGCTATTATGACCTCATTTCTAGGTATGGAGCTTGCGGCAGTACATGTTCGTAATGTGCATAATCCACAAACGAATTTTCCTCGTGCGATGTTTTTCTCAGTCCTGCTTATCTTGACCACTATGATTTTTGGTTCTTTAGCTATAGCGTTTGTTCTTCCAAAAGAAAAAATCAGCCTGATTGATGGAGTACTACAAGCCTTTACTAACTTTTTCCAAGCATATAATCTTGAATGGCTATTGCCCATATTGATTGCATTATTACTTTTAGGAAGTTTAGGTAGCATGATCAACTGGATCATTTCACCTGCTAAAGGCTTACTGATGGCGGCCAATCATAACTTCTTGCCAAAGTTTATGTGCCAATTAAATAAGCGTGGTATGCCTTCGCGAATTCTAATCACCCAGGCAATTTTGGTTACGCTTTTATGCAGTGGATTTCTATTGTTTCCCAGCGTCAATGCCATCTATTGGCTATTTACAGCCTTAAGCACCGAACTCTATATTATGATGTATGTTTTGATGTTTATTGCAGCCTGGAAATTAAAAAGCAAATTTGCTCATCTTAAGCGACCTTTTGCAATCCCCGGTAAGAAAACAGGCTACTATCTGACGTGCATTTTAGGTTTATGTGGTTGCACTATGACTTTAATTGTAGGTTTTATACCACCAGTAGAGTTTATGAATTTTGGAAGTGCAAGTCATTTTCGCTTAGTTTTTTCTATGGGAATAGCAATCATGATGCTCCCTGCATTTTTGCTGTATTGGCGAAAAAAACACCTTACTAAGTCTGAGGATTAATAGAGAAAAGATTACTTAATGCTTCTCAAATGATGTATGCTCTTCCTCCCCATCAGAAGCTTGGGCTGGGTGAGTTATTTTGTCCATCGCCGATTTGTATTTGGTACATGAGTCGATTGTTGGTAAATCCACTCCTTGCTTTTTGTCAAATAATTCTTTACCAAGAAAATGCTTTGACTCTAAAAATTTTTGCAGTGATGTAGATAACTCACTTCCTTTTACTTGGATTGTAAATCCCAATAATTTACGAGTTTTACCCAGCGTAGTTTTTTCCTGTTGTTCATTAGAAACATGAATGACCTCTCTTACAGCTTCTGTAAGTGATGATTTTGCCTCTTCAAACGTACATTTGCCCTGCCCCAGATCACTCTTAATCTTATTGATTTGCGCATTTAATTCAACCAGAGCACGTGCCGTTGGATCAACCGCTTTCAAACCACGTTCAGAATCATTTAAAATCATTTGCAATTTTTTAGGGAGAGACTGTTTTAAGTCATTCACTAAATTATCAAATTTTTTCAGGTTTTCTCTATTACAATTTATTTTTGCTTCGAGATCCAATACCTGTTCCCATATTGTTTCTATTTGTTCACCGTTAATATCATCTTTTGAATATTCGTCTAATATATTTTTTAAAGCAGAATGTAATAAGGCCTCATCTCCAGCAAGTGTGCCTTTCTTATTTAAAGCAAAGATTTTTTCATTGGCATTGGCATATATTTTGTAAATATTTGGAGAAAAATTTTGTTCCGATAATTTTCTATCTATTTCTTGAAGGGTTTGAAAAGAAGAAACATGATATTTTTCGGGATCAGCAGAATAAAATTTATTTAAAACCTTTTGAAACGCAACTAGAGCATCAATTCGCTGTCCGTATGCTTGATAAAGACGGTCTTTATGTAATTGCAACGCCCCATTATAACGCATAAAATCATCATATCGAGGATCACTTTTATCAAATGGGCTAGGTATTGGTTTGAATGACTCATCTAGGATTTTTTTCAAATCTTCTTTGGATTTAGTTTTTAGCTCATCAATGCCATCTAGTACATCCTTAATCGTTAAATGCCCTCTAAATGAAGAAACAAGCTGATTGTCATTTTCAAATAACCTATCCAAATCTTTTAGTACATCATTATCAAAATTGGTGTTACCAGTGCTTACATATGAATTATGCTGGCCGGTATTCCCACTGCCTACACCTGTATCGGTTATCATTAATTTGCCGTTGATGAAGGCAAAATTATCGTAATTTCCCAAAAAATCATGAAAACCCATAAGCCCGCAAACAACAAATGCTTTCCTCAGTGGGGCAAAGCCCGATTCTTGTAATTTCTCTCTATTATAAACCTCTGTTTTTTTCCCTTTTGGTGTGTCAAATTGACCAGCATATTGAGATGCAAGCTCTTCTTTTACAAAACCATTCTCATCAAGGTAATATTTAAGGCCGCTTGGAAAGTTATCCGGATTTTTTTCATTATGATATGTAGAATAAGCGATTGTATTTTTGACAGCAGCTCCTTCCCCAAGAAAAAAGTTTAACATCGCGGAATTAGCAACCTCCACTCGATTACGTACGTTGTTAATTGCAAAATCTTCTTTAGTTTGAAACTTAATGGCCCCCGTTTTAACCAAAAACATCCGCTGTTGTTTTTCAGCATCAGAGGCCTTTGAATATTCCTGACTGTCTTTGCCTCTTTCTTGCTCAAGCGTGGAGGCATTTTCATTTCGTTCACGATACCAAAGCCATCTTCCCTTCACAGTACCACTCACCTTTGGCGCAACACCTGGTGCATCAATTCCTAACTTTTTACCAAAAAACCTTTTTTTATCTATAAAATCTATCATTATTGGGCTCGTTAATACGCTTACAACTTATGATAAATTATAGAACAGGAAAATTTATTTTTTTAGCAAAAGGAAATTGTGTTTCTGAACTTCTAGAAACAAACAATTCATATCATACGATATGAGAAAGACAACAAAGTATATAGATTGTTCTACAGAGCCTTATTCAAGATTACAACTTATCCTTTTCCTCTAATGAAATAACTCGAGCTTCGTGCTCCAACATAACAGGTATACCATCATGGATAGGGAATGCCAGGCGGTCAAATTTACAAATAAACTCTTGTTTTTTTAATAATAATTTTCCTTTACACAAAGGGCATACCAATATTTCCAATAGTTTTTTATCCACAAAATTCTCCTATGAGTCTAAGTCACTTTATTTCGTACGTATACAGGTTGCGCCTGAGCAGCTGAAATGGTTTTTTGTCCAGAAAACCGAGCAAATTGAATCATGGCTTCTGCTGAAGGGTTCACTGTTATTTTATCGCTAATTTGTGATTTAACTTCCAGTGTAAACTCATCCCAATATAAATCTACTCCTGCTCCAGCAAGGATTATAGATTGTTCTTCTGGGAGTGTAAGCTCGTGCACTGGATTAACATGTTCCTCTGCTGTCCATTGATCTGGAGCAAAATAAGCCCAATACATTTCTTGCATGCGTGCATCCACTACCGCCAATACAGGTGCATGGTGCATTTGTTTTTTCTGGCGAATTGACCAAGCAATTGCGACTAGACTGCTCACCGGAATCAACTGCAAATCATGAGCATAAGCCAGCCCTTTTGCAATACTGCAGGCAATACGTAAACCAGTAAAACTTCCAGGACCACGACCAAATACAATAGCATCCAGCTGATTCATCTGTAATCCGGAGCTGACCATCAACTTATCAATCATGGGTAAAATAAATTGTGCATGCGTTTTTTGGTTGCTTTGTTCATCGCAAAGTAGTTCATTCCCTGTCAGCAAAGCCACGCTGGCTGTTTCAGTAGATGTATCAATTGCTAGCAGTTTCATAATCCAGCTCTAATTCTTTAATAAATGTAAGTACTTTTTGTTCATCACGAGTTTTCGGTAATTGAGGTAAACTAGCCAGAATACGCCCACCATAATCTCTACTAGTAAGACGAGGATCAGCAATCATTAAAACCCCTTTGTCTGTATTATCCCGAATTAAACGCCCTACCCCTTGTTTTAGGGCAATAACTGCCCCTGGTAAAGACAATTCGTCAAAACCAGACAAACCTTTTTCTTTTAAATAAGCCATTCTACCACGAATTACCGGATCAACTGGGCTCGCAAAAGGCAACTTATCAATAATAACACAAGAAAGAGCGTCACCTTTGACATCCACGCCTTCCCAAAAAGTCGCTGTTCCCAATAAAACAGCATTCCCTAATTGCCTAAAACGCTCCAATAAAATAGGTTTTGCCTCAGTTCCCTGAATTAATAAGGGATAGTTTAAAATATTGCCCATCATTTGAGCAACTTGTTTTAATGCTTTATGGCTGGTAAATAGAAAGAAACAGCGTCCACCTAAAGCATTAATTAAGGGAATAGCTCGTGATACTAATAATTCATAATAAGCTGCATCCTTAGGGTCAGGTAACCCTCTAGGCAAATAAAGTAACGCTTGTTGTTGATAATCAAAAGGACTGGGCAATAATAAAGTTCTCGCTTCATGCAGTCCAAGAGGCTTACAAAAACAATCAAAAGAATCTGCAATAGTTAGGGTTGCAGAAGTAAATACATAAGTACACTCTTGACGCAAAAGCAGACTACTGAATGTTTCCGCAACATCATAGGGAGTAATATGAAAAACTAAAGTATGCTTAAAACGCTCTAACCAACGTATTTTATTATTATGTTCTTGGCTAAAGAACGACAAGATTCGTGTAAACTCCAGTAATCTTTCTTTACACCGTGCCAGTCCAGGAAACTCAGCAAGCGACAGGTCGTTAAAACACGCCATAATGTCATCTTTTAGTGTCAACCACTGGGTCCAAACACTCATAAAGGATTTATTATGCTTGATTTCTTCCCAACTGAGCCGCTCGTCTGCTCTCGGCAAACAATTGAAAAACTCGTCCAGCAACAGATCCGTTTTATGACTTAATGCTTTCAATGGGCGATTTGCGAGATCCATGATGGGCCATTCTTTAATGAGATCATCTAATAAATCACGAAATTGTCGTGTTCCAATCCGCTCCCCATGAAAATGAGTAGCTATTTCGGCAAGTTGATGCGCTTCATCAAAAATAACAACATCCACACCCGGCAATAACTCCCCAAATCCCTCTTCTTTTAAGCGTGAATCAGCAAAAAAGAGATGGTGATTAATTACCACTACATCAGCGTCTAACGCGCGTTTGCGTGCCTTGAGTAAAAAACAGGTTTCATGATTAGGACACTCCGTACTTAAGCAATTATCGACTGTGGATGTTACATAATGCCAAACTGGTGAATCTTCACTCAATTCAGGCAACTCCGATCGATCCCCATTTTTCATTTGTGACAATTTATTGCGTACAAGAGCGACTTCATGAGCACATTGGGGGCTTTGAAACTGTCCTTCTTCTGAGTGTAATTCAACACGATATTGACAAATATAGTTGGATCTTCCTTTAAGATTTTGTATACGAGCAGATAATCCCAAGGCCCTCACTAAAGTAGGCAAATCTTTTTGATACAGTTGATCTTGTAAGGTTTTAGTTGCTGTAGAAATGAGTGCTTTTTTGCCACTTAACAAACATGGAAGTAAGTAAGCAAACGTTTTACCTGTTCCCGTACCTGCTTCAGCAATTAAAATCGATTGATCTTCAATCGCTTCAGCAATAGCCACAGCCAAATCAGATTGTGGCTTACGCGCCACAAATCCAGCAATGGCCGTGGAAAGTCGTCCTTTCTCGCTAAGAATGCGCTGACATGATTCAGCAAGTGAGGTGATTTCTACCACTCTTTCTGTAAATATTGAAGTTTATCCTTAACCTCTTCCCAATCTTTAGCATCGAGAGGAGCATCTTTTTTAGCAGTAATATTAGGCCATTCTTTAGCAAGCTCAGCATTTAATTCTTTAAATTGCTGCTGTTCTGGGGTTAAATCATCTTCGGAAACAATTGCATTGACAGGACATTCAGGTTCACACAATGCACAATCAATACATTCGTCTGGATGAATTACCAAAAAATTTGGTCCTTCATAAAAACAATCAACAGGGCATACTTCAACACAATCAGTATACTTACACTTAATGCAACTTTCTGTTACTACAAAAGTCATGATAACCCTTTTTTAGGCTAGAAATAATGAATATTAAATCATAAAAATGCCCCTTTACGATAGTCATTTTCTCGAGTAATTGCACAGACTAAAACTTATCTTTCTCAATTCAAGCGAGTTTATGGTTCACTTTAAAAATCGAAAAAATCAGCGCGATAACTGATACACTTTTCAATCTCCCTATAATTCTTTGAATGGCCAACCAAATGCAATATTTTTGTACATTCACTGCAAGTATTTATGCTCATTTTAGGGCTTATACTTACAAGAAAAAATCTTAGTGTAAAAAGATTGTCAACACATATTTAGTCGAGTAATTTATCTAATTGTCTTTTTCCGTTGGAGCATCCATGCAATTAAATGCTAAAAAAAGAGGGGCAGTCCGCCGCATCGGCAGCACACTCTTCAGGGGAGAGAAAAAAAATCATACTCACATTTATGAAATTTTTCCAACGTCTCAAGAACAAGAAGCCGCGCAAGATAATTTCCCCCCGTCCAGCGTAAAAGAAAACGCTCAGGGATGAGTTTTTTTATGTAACAAAAATTATTTTTTTACCTTTCATTGAATCAATACTCAGAAACAACAGCAATATCATATATCCTTTGCGGTAGTTGCATTGATTATTATATGGAAATCCTTAATGTTCTTTTTGACCAAAAGCATAAAAATTGTCTATATTTATAAGCAGGAATAATTTGTTTTTTTTATAAGGACTTAATTAATGGAGTTGGGGCAAAAAAATAGGATTATTGAACGAATTTTAAAAGATAAAAGTGAAAATCCTGATGCAATGAATCTGCAAGCGCTTGATCTTAATCATTATTCTGATCTAGAGAAGCTATTGGATCATATAGATTTCCATCAAAATGGTCTATTTAACTTAGAAACCCTGGAAACAGATCCAGAGCAATGGCGAGAATTTTGTTACATTGTTAACTATTCCTCTACTTTTGAGAAAATTGGTTCCCCGCCTTTATTAAAAGCTGTTGACTTCGAAAAAGCAGAAGAATGCATTCGTTATACTCTAAATGCTCATGAAATTATTCAGTTACCTAAAGACAATTACTACGCACGCCCTGCTTATACATTACAAAATGCTGATACTGAGTTAGATGATTTAATCGCGAGCAGCCGAGCAAGGCTGTATGCGCTCACACAAACTATTCCAGAAGCCATTCAATTTGATGCCTCTAACTCCTTACAGGTCGCCGCCCAGATTCAACGTCTGCAAGAAGAAATAGAACGATTGCCCCAGAATGACTTAGAAAAAGAAAAGTTAGAAAAAAGATTAAATATCTTCCTAGATCTTAATAATATCAATGGATTAAAACGAATCCGTATCCCACAAGATAATGGCTTAGCCCTCACTTATTGCACACTACAAGAAAATATAGGTGGCGTAACAGAAAAAATTACCTTAATGAGTCTGACGAATGTAAAAAAACAGCTACGACGCCTATGTAATCGCGCAGAAGGCTTGAGTGTGGCGGATTATCACACTGAGAGAGGCCAATATAAACTCAGTACACAAGCCATTATTAAATTACCGAAACATGGAACTATTCAAGAAGTTCAGCATGAAGCAATGGCGCTTAATATCTCTCGATTAATGGGATTAGATACGACTGCTACAACCACAATTACTTATAATGGGCACCCTGCATTATTTATTCCCTTTGATGAGATACAGTTGCTTAGTGATTTCTCTTTAGGAAAAACTTTTTATGCTTGGTTAGTAGGAAAAAGCTATACTCACTATTCAACCATTAAGACCATTGGTGAAGGAATACAAGCAGATTGTTTTATTGATGATTTTGGTGATGCATTTGCCTTGCTTTACCTCTGTAGTGACACCGATGCAATAGGTGGCAACTGTCAAAATAAAGCATTAAGAAATGCAAAATCTCTTTATATCTTTGATCAGTCACTTATGGATACTCACAAATTTATTCTTGATTCACGCATGTGCCTTATACCTGGAGGGTTTCTTAAAAAACACACACGCCATGGTTTAGGAAGAAATCGCACCATTATTGAAGACTCATCCATGCACACTAAATTTGAAAGCATCATAAAATTGCAGGCAATTGGCAATAAAATTCTCCAATATATCACTCATACGATATTACAACATCAGCAGCAAGCAGCTCGAATTAAGCGACAATTTAAAAAACCTTTGAGTACCGAAAAGCAAAGCCAACTCACTTCAGAATTAAGTGATCTGGTGCTTCTCGAAAAAGACGCGGAAACACTGCGAACTATGATGATAGAGCGTCTCGCAGCAATTGATGACGTTCTTCCGCAAACAGTAGGCAATATCGATTTACCTATGATAAGAAACGCCCTGATCTTTGAAAAACTAATACACAATCCTATATTGTATAGTGACGATGGCCGCCCTTTTAAAAACCCTTGGACTTATAGACAACAAAATACGCTAAAACAAGTAGAAGAGCTGAACAATGACTTAATACAGTTGACTTTTAACGACAAAGTTCCTCCAGCAATGATAGATTTTATGATACGCCGTGGTGGAGGTGACTCCATAACTATCACCTCAAGTAAAACGGTAACTTTAAGTAAAGTTCAGTTAGCAGCATTAAGAGAAGACTTGCTTCATCCCGAATATCGATTAGTCCTGGATCCCGCTATAAACTATTTGGAACCAATTGATTTGGCTTCAATTAAAGTAGCGTATAAAACAGGAAATCGAACTTATATTATGTACACAATTAACTGTTATCGTGAGAAAATGCGTTGCGATACGATCTCTGTTGATGAAAAACTAAAATGCATTGTTGAAACTGAAGAGCAGCTCAGAGAGCTTATTTTAACTGCTCATGATAGAGGCTTTGGCATGCATGTCATTAAAAAATTCTTTTTTGATGCACAACAGCAATTACAGCGACTGATGCCCCCCTTAAAGGTTCCAGAGAAATTAAATGATGCTTTTACTGCTGCTTTAAAGCTGGATAGGGTCTCTGAATTTAATGCCGTCGTTTTGGAAGCAATAAAACACGATAAAATCAGCGATCAACAATTTTTAAATTTTCTTGATGAATGTTTACAAAGAGCAAATGCAGCAACAAATTATACAAAAGCCGGGCAAGAAAGTCTTGAACTCTCCAATAAAGCTAAAGAAGTGATACGTCAATTAGAGGTAATTAGGATGCCTTTTATTACTCAGCTCCTAGCATCATGCCCGCATCAAAATAAATTGAAGCAGGCTGAACCCAGCGTCATTGAAACAAAGCAGGAGAAGGAAGAGGATGTGTGGACAGCAGAATCGTCATCAGATTCACTGTCATTGGACATAGTTCATGAACATGAAGAAAACATGAGTATTTTATGTAATTAAATAAGCCACATGAAGTGGCTTGCACACTAAAAGTAGTTAATGGAGCTATTATGCCTATACATGAGAGACGTCAACATTTTCGGGTAGAAGATCATATTTATTTTAACTACCGAGTTATGGAACCAGGGGAACTGTGCCCTGATCGCGCAGTTGTGGATCAACTTTTAGGCAAAAATGGGCAACGATATCTCGAGGCAGCACATTATTTCCAAGAAATTGATTATGAATTGGCTGAACTCACGCAAGTCATTGCACTGAAAGAACCAACCATCGCCCATTATCTTAATCTACTCAATGCAAAAATAGATTATTTATCACGGCAAATGCTTATGACTAATACGATTCAGCTACGTAAAGTCAATATCAGTCTCGGCGGGATGGCCTTTAAAACCCCTGAGCTCATTAAAGAAAAAACATTGTTAAAATTGGTAATTTATACCAAACCGAAAATGATACCTATTATCGTTGAGGGCACCGTGGTTTATAGCCAATATCAAAGCGAACATAATTATCGAACTGCAGTATCTTTTAATGGCTTAACCAATGAACAGGAACAAATTCTTTCCCAACATATTTTATTGGCGCAGGCAAAACACCGTTCAGACTAAAAATTAATTTAATAAATTTAGTACAAAATTGCCAAATAACACGTACACTATACTGCGTTTATGATGTTGGAAAGAAGAGACAAATATGACCAGAATAGTATACTGCTGTAAGTTAAAACAAGAGGCCGAAGGCTTATTAAAAGCCCCCTTCCCTGGCGCATTAGGCGATAGAATTTATAATGAGGTTTCAAAACAAGCCTGGAATATGTGGCTAACCCATCAAACCATGCTCATCAACGAATACCGGCTGAATTTAATCGAAGCTAAAGCCCGCGAATTTTTAAAAGAAGAAATGCAAAAATACTTTTTTGGTGATGGTTCTGAAAAACCTGCAGGTTTTACACCTAATACCTAAGTAAGTTTTGCATAAGATTGATAAATACAACCGTAGGCTGGGCTGTTGTAGCCCAGCATTTAGTAAACCTCAAAAATATTTTCTTCAAAAATAAGAGCCAATTCAACAAAATACGGGGCTTTAACAGTCCAGCCTACGTTTGCTCATTGATCTTATAACTAAAATCAGCCCCTCAATCATCTATTTTCTCTCTTCACTCTAAGATGTAATACAAACTTGACACAATAGAGAAACTTAAACTCCACTTTGGTTTCAATGGGCTCAAAAAGAAACGATTAAATACTAAAATAATGATAAAAAATTAACGACTTATTCAGAAAAAACACTATGCTTTTAAAAAATGCATAGAGTAAATATCTAGAAATAAATCTCGTTAGAATAAAAACCAATTATTTTTAAAAAAAAAGCATTCAAACACTTGACTCAAAACGCTTCTCGGAGTCTAATAGCAACCCTCGGGGCCAGATAGCTCAGTCGGTAGAGCAGAGGATTGAAAATCCTCGTGTCGGTGGTTCGATTCCGCCTCTGGCCACCATGAGAATCAACAACTTATGGTGAGCTCCCGAATACCCAAATTTCAAGACCTCAATAGTAAATCCCAGAATTTTTACAATTCAGCCGACCTAAAAAATTTAGAAACTGAAACAATATTAAACTGAGTTGAATCTGTTTTTAAGCAAGCCGATTGACAGTATAGCCGAAACTCCATACAAAAAAGGGTGTTATTTGAGCTACGTCCTTTTTAACTGATTGTAATAATTTAATGCCCTCGCTCTTGCTTCATGATGATTAATAATGGGTTGAGGATAATTTGTATTTGAATAAAACCTCTCAGAATCAATAGATTCCCAAGGCGCATGGATTGATTGGCTTCCTACTTGAGAAAGCTCTGGAACCCAATGTCGAATATAACTTCCATCAGGATCAAATTTTTGACTTTGTAACACTGGATTGAAAATACGAAAATAAGGTGCTGCATCAGCACCACACCCAGCAACCCATTGCCAACTTGCGCTATTATTTGCTAAGTCAGCATCTACAAGAGTGTCTAAAAACCAATCCGCACCCAAACGCCAATCAATCAGTAACCCCTTTGTAAGGAATGAGGCAGCAATCATACGGACACGATTATGCATATAGCCCGTTGCCCATAACTCTCTCATTCCCGCATCAATTATCGGATAGCCTGTCAAACCTTTCTGCCAGCACGCCAATAATTGCTCATCGTTGTGCCAAGGAAATGCATTAAACTCACTTCTGAAGTTCTCAAAAGGAAGCTTAGGGAAGTGATAAAGTAAATAAATTGAAAACTCCCTCCATCCCAACTCTGATAAAAAGTGTTCTGCTGATGCTAAATCACAATCTGGCTCAAGCTTTGCTAGCTCAATTGCTCTTACAATTGTCCATGGAGTAATTTCACCAAAATGCAAATGAGGAGATAAACGTGATGTCGCATTTTTTATGGGCAAATCACGATTTTTTTGATAACCACTGAGATGATGCTCTATAAACTCATGCAGTTTGTTTTGTGCACCATTCTCTCCTGGAGTCCAATAATCGTTAAATCGTACAGCCCAATTGATAGTAGGTAATAATTTCCACTCCAAAAGCTTTTCGCTTTGAACTTCAACTCCAGCCGGGTAATACTCTAAATGCTTGGGCGTTGGGATACTAAGGATTTGTTTACAGTATTTCCAGTAAGGGGTAAACACTTTAAAATAATTATCGCTTTTATTTCTAATCGTCCAAGGTTCATGAAGTACACTTCCATTAGAACTGTGAACTTCAATCCCCTGCTCCAACAAGATTGCTTTAATTTTTTTATCACGTGAAATAGCTGCTGGTTCATAACAGCGATTCCAATAGACTGAGCTTACAGAAACAGTCTTGATTAAGTCTAAAATAATCTCCAAAGGATTACCTTTGCGCAGAATAAGATTTAACCCACGTTGAATAAGGGAGTCGCTTAAAGAATTAAGGCTATGATGAAGCCACCAATTTTGTGCTTCTCCTAAAGCACTATTTTTTTCATCATAAATATACAAAGGGATCACAAACTGATGATGAGAACAAGCATTGATAAACGCGGGATTATCATTCAATCTTAAATCGTATCGAAACCAGACTAATGCGATAGTCATATAAATCTCAAATAGAAATCAATGCTCTAATTTATCAATTTATCGAGTCAATTCATAGAAATGAAACAGCTTGAGTAGTGCTAACTATTATAGTTATGGCAAATGCTCTCATGTGAAATTTACGTAACATGTGATTTGAGGCATCGATGCAATTTTAGCGTTTAATTAGACTCTCCCTTGGTAAGCAATGAACTGAGACAATTCGCTCTTGCCATTTTCTTATTGCGTTTAATTTTTCCATAAGCTTTTTTCTGTATAATCTGTTTACAATTTATACAGTCAATGGATTATGACTTACGCGGAGAATATTATGTATCAGGTTACTATTGATTTAGGTTTTGATTTAATTGAATGCAGACGCCAGGTTATGGAAGGAGAAGAGAAGCCTATTAATATTTTCTCGGAAAAAAATATACCACTTATGGCTTCGGTTAATAGAAGGATGGAGGCAGCACTAGAGGTCCTGCACACTAAAACCGGAATTCCTTTGTTACAGTTAAAAGAATCCGCAGCTTATTATGTAACAGCTAATTCCTTTTTCTTTATGGAACACTTTAAAAATGCTTTTGATGGAGGTGCGACTAAATTTAGGGTCACCTTTGATCTAGATGTAGAAAAAAATGAGTTGACTAGTATTATAAAAGATAATGGTAATGGATTTTCTGGCCTGTTTGCCGTCCCAGCTGCCCCTGTTAAACCTCCTGAAGATTCGGCTGAGGAGCTTCAAAACAAATATGCACAAGAAAAAGCAAGATATGAGCGACAAGTATTAAGACTTGGCGTTAAAGATCCTTCAGGATTTACTGATTATCGTAAAATTATCGATCCCGAATTTAATCCAGAAGAAGGTATATTAAGAGAAAATAGAGTAATTTCAGATAAAGCAGCAGCTCAAACCTCTGATGCTCCGATCTTTGGTGGCCGAGGACTTGGATTAGCAGGTACCGCAACTTTATTGCATCATGTAACTGGTGGTCATGGAAAAATTCTAATTGGTGATGGTAGCAGCCTTACTAGTAACCCTATAATGCGGGAGCTTGCAGGTCCATCTGTAGTTCGTGTTGATGATGCACGACCAGGAGCGGTTACCGTCTTCAGCGCGCCCCTATTTTCAACTGACTTACGTACAACCCTTGTTGATCGCGCAAAGACATCAGCAAGTGCTGGAGATTATTTGGGGTATATCAATAGGATTGATCCCGTTTTACCAGAACCTGAAGAAGCTGAGGAGTTCGTATTTGGAGCAAAAGCTTCTCCTAGAGCTTCAACTGAAGAGGTTGAGGAGTTCGCATTTGGCTCAAGAGCTTCACCTCGTTCGCCTTCCGCTCATACAAGGCTTTCAATGTTTACAACAGAGGCGGGAGATAAAGAAAGTGCGGGTCCAAAGGACCCAGTAGACTCTCCCGCTAGCCGCAGATAAAGTGTTTACATAATGACGCAAATTTTGGAGAAAACTGTAGACGGTCTTTAAATGCAAGAGAGATTTTCATTAAAGACAGTCTACTTTCGCCAAAACGCCGAGCAAACACTTGCCTCTAAATACGAGGGCGAACATGTTCCTCAACCGCCAGGGATTCCAGTCGTGCTTCCAGCTTAATAAAGTCCAGTGTTCTTGTTGTACGTAACGCCTTCATGGCAGTTAAATCCGCCATGAGATCCACCGCACGCGCCGTCACCGCACCTATCCCCCACTCTAGCCCCCCAGACACAGCCCTGTATATGGCATAATCAACACCCAACTTAGAATGAACCCCGAACCAAGACTCCCAAACATTGGACAGCCAACTATAAAAGTGGCGTAAACCATTCGCAGGAATGGGTCGAGCAACAAATGTCGGTACCGGAAAAAAAGGTGTATTCGAACAATACTCATCTACCACATGCATAGGACACAGCCGCTGCGCGCCCCCAACTACTGTTCGCCAGTGCTCATCAATACCATCCCAATTTTTAGCTCCAGGAGCTTTTTGAGCCTTCACTTGCTCTTGTAATGCGTTAATAAAAGCAAAATCATAGTGACGCTCCGTTTTGGAGACTCCATTGAGCTTGTACGTCACCCCTTGAGTCTTCACTTGAACATATTGGCGTTGCAACTCCGCAACAATCCCTCGATCTTCTTCAGTCAAATGATCTTGCTCATCCACGGGCAAACAGGCCAACATATCATCCCATAAGTGTTTATCTAAAGCCCATAGCGCGTATTCAAAGCCACTAATCGAAGCAAATTCTCGTCCAGAGCAATCGGTCACTGTATCTCTTTGAAGTAGCACACGAATATCGCGTCGCAATATTTCTTGCACCTGTTTATGCTCACCATGTACAACATGACTTAAAAATTTTTTCAAAGATTGGCGCATTGCAGGCAGAGTTGGAGGCAGCTTCGATGAAGCATGAAAATATTGTGAAGTCGTTGCAAGACGAGATGACTCGTTCGAATTGAGAAACGTGTCAACATATCGATGATACGCAGTGGGTAGGAGGCTAAAAAATTTAGCGGTCATTGTATCTTCTTAAATTATTTATAATCTATCATTCAAAATAATGATTATAAATTAGTCTGTTAGAATTTAAAATACACTATTGATGAAGATTGTTTTGGATTAAGATGCACTAAATATGGCTTCCTGTTTTTTGCACCACCAGCTTTTCAACCTCAGTATAAAGCCTTTGCAAGGTACGCCATACCATCTGCATAAATAAAAAACAAAATGCAATTTAACACCACTTAAAGAATGGTCAATACTAATAGTATTTGAATATATATAGCAAATACAGTATATTTATTCACCAAATTAACCAGCACCGAGAAAATTTCATATGTTTAGCAAAGATACAGGCATTGTAAAACAATTAAGCACAACGAGTAATTTTACTAAAGGTTTTGTTACACCAGAGTTTGGATTATTACCTTCTGTGGTTCCTGCATCTGCTTTGCCTGCTCAATTTTCGGTATTGGACAATGCAGCAAAAAATTTAAAAACCTGGGTTAAAGGAAAAAATATTGAACCACTGAAACAATTAAATAAAGAATTAAATGTTCCACTATTAATTGAAGAGATTGATAAGGGTGGATTGACTGATAGTGAGTTAGCAAGAGCAAAATTAATAGTAGGAAAAATTGGGCACGCCTATGGTTATATTTTAAATGCTACTGGAAAAGCCAAACCACATTTTGATATCGAATGCGCCAATTTGTTTCTACTTTGGCAAAAATTAGCCAAGCATATGAACCATTCGCCAGAGTTCCCAATTCTTACAAGTAGTGATACGACTTATTGCAATTGGCGCTACAAAAATCCACAAGAGCAGCATAGTTTGGACAATTTAAAAGATTTAGACAAACTAGAACAGTTAGTACCACTTTTTGATAATAGAGAAGAAATAGTAACTAATCTTGGCGTGGTAGTATTTGAGGCCCATATTGCGCCTGTGGTTCATGCGATAGAAAATATAGTCAAGGCGATGGAGGTTAATGACTTGTCTTTGTTGTCAGATCAATTGGACATCATTTTGCTCTCTATCCAGCATTTTTCAAGTACCTTTGCAGAATTTTACAATTTTCACCGCGGTTCTGGCGAAAGTTTTATTGATCTTAAAACATGGGGAGACACCGTAATGAAAGCGGTTATACCATGTTATCCTGCAGAAAAGGCCCAATTAGGCTCTGATGTCAGCCTTTTTAGTATTCTAGATGCACTGGTAGGTAGAAATAAATATGAATCGCGTTTAGGAAAATCAATGCAGGCCTCACAAGCCTTATTGCCGGAAAATCATAGACTTTTTATACAATATGTAAACGATGCGAATATTAAAGAATTTATTAACCGATGTGAGAACCCTTCTTTAAAAATGAAGTTCCAACAAATTTCAGAGGCATATGTTGGAAAACATGGTTTTTTTGGAATACATACAGAGGTTGCTATGAGCGGCATCGTCGTAACTTCTGGCTCCAATGTGAACCAAAGCGGTGTTAAATTAGATACAAAACTCGGTGAAAACTTAGAAGAAGCAAGAAAAGAAAGAGAGAATCCAGAATTTGAAAACGCCATTCGTTTTCGAATCATCGACCAAGAAAAGATATCCTCTGAAGAGAGCGCAGATAGCGGCAACTTTAGTGTTAAGCTGAAGCTTTGTGGTACTAAGCAAGATAAGACTAAAAGTATTCTTGCGGCCATTCAGCCTGGATCTTGCGTATATATTCCTATTAAAAATTCGATGGAACATTTAGCTGAATTCGCAAGTGCATTGAAGTCTTCGCAGATAACCATAGATCTTAATGCAGAAGTAGATATTCACGATAATGAAATATGGCAAAAGACCCTAAGAAAGTGGCCAGAATGTGCAGAAAAAACCAAATTTACCTTAGGAGAGTTGCTTGTTTATGCTGACTTAAACCAACTTGTTGGCTCTCTCAAAAAAGGCAACTCAATCAATTTAAAGAAAAACTTTTTACCTACACCTGACAGAGTCTATTCTGTTAACTCTGTGGATTCCGAAAATGGCACTCTTAACTTATTAGTAAAAAGACAAGTTTATGGAAGCGGCGCCATTGGAGCAGGATCTTATTTTTTAACTAATAAAGAAAATTTGGGTAAAGAAGTATGCTGTCATATATTGCCCCCATTAAGTTTCACACTGCCTAAAGACAAGAATAAACCTATTTTGTTATTCGCAAATAGTAATGGAATCGCACCTTTTACTCACTTTCTATCCGAGTTGAATAAAAATAAATGCACTAATCCAGTATGTCTTGTTTATTTAACGCGATCGGAACAAGAAGATTGGCTAGAAATGCAATTAAGGCAAAACACCCAGTTACTGCCCAATCTCCAGTGTTGTATGATTTATACTGGAAAAAACAAACGAGTAGAGTGGCTGACAAAAAGTAAAATTGATAGCGTCAGTCCTTCTCAAGACAAACTTATTGCGATTGATACAGTGATTAATCGTTTTAAGTCAGAAGAATTTTTCGCCTATGTCTGCGGAAGTGTACCCTTTACAAAGACACTTCTGGACAGATTAAAGAAAGCGTTAGGTGAAGAGCGATTTTTAAGCATGATTGGCTGCTCTCAATTAGTCTATGAAGCGTTTAGTTTTACAAATGCCGACGAAGTGAGAAATGCTGACTGGAATAGAGAATATACTCTAGAAGAAATTAATCAACACAATACAGCAGAAAGTTGTTGGGTAACCGTTGATGGGACTGTTTATGACATCACTGAATTTCTGAACATCCATAAAGCAGGACGAGATATGTTCTTGTCCAAAGCACTAGTCGATAGAGATATGACAGCAATGTATCGGCTGACGCACAAGGAGAGCTCTACTGCAGAGAGCTGGTTGCAAAGTTATCGTATAGGACGAATCAAAGCCACAATAGCAGATTCTCCTGCAGTAATTATCGAACCACAGACCCATAGTACCTTACCTAAATCATGTCCTTTTTCTACCCAAGTTACTGTTTTGCAGGGCCATCATCAATTAGATAGCTCAGCCACCTGCCCTTTTCTTAGCCGACAAAGAAAAACCGATGTGCTAGCACAAGAAAAGCCTGTTACGGTTACTCCGGATAGGACTCCTGATGTTTCAACAAGTCAAAGCTGGTGTGGGTTCTTCAAAAAAGCTGCTCCAGTAATAGCAATAATAGGTGTAAGCGCCGCAATTGCGACTGTTTATGCAAATAAATAAAAAAGCATCACAACCGTATTTTTAGAGATAAGAATCATTTGATAAACGCTGGGCTTAACAGTCCAGCCTAGATCTATTTTAAATATGTACAGTAGAAAATGTCCCCTTTACCACACATATTAATAAATTATGTTTTGCTTTTAAAGTAAGGGCTCTGAGTGAAGATGGCTTACTCTAACCAATTGATTTTTAAATGCTTTTAATGATCAGTGCTCAAGCATACAATGACTTTAATAAACACAGTCTCCAATTAATTTAATCATAATAATCAAAAATAGAACAAATTGTCTTGCATTTAAAAGAATCTTTGCGTATCATCGTCAGTCCAATAATAGATCAACAAGACACATTTATATAACCATTGTTTATAAATTAATTGATGCGTAAATTTAAATTTGAATCGGAGAAGTAAATGTTATCGAAACAACCACAAGACAAACAGGCAAAAGAAACACCAGTACAACCAAAAGACAAACAGGTAAAAGAAATACCAGTTCAAACATCACCTCAAGCATCAGTTGAAACATCAGTTCAACCACCTGTACAACAGTCTGTACAAACACCATCTCCAGTATTAGATCAAACACCAGTGCAGCCAACAGTACAAGCACAAGATGAGCATATTAGATCCTGGTCTGAAATTGACGTTAAAGCATCAAAATATTACGATAAAATCATTGCCTTATGTAAAAAGAATTTAAAAGTTGATGAGAATGTGACGTTCTTAGTGGTGGATCATTGTCTACAAACATTTGAAACACATGTGGACTCTGTAGCCAAACTCGGCAAAATAGCCGGTGTCATACTGAAAAGTTCTACTCATGTTAAAGAAGCTGAGGAATTTGCCACAAAACACTGCAAAATATTAGATGTTACAAAAGAGGCCCTTAAAGATCCTCAGGTAGCAATTGATCTTGTGTTACAGAATACTAAACCTGGTGAAAAATTGGTTATCATGGACCATGGTGGTTATTTTTCTTATGCGCTTAAAGGAATGATGCAACACTCTGAAGTAAGCAAAAGATTAATTGGTATTGCAGAAGTCACTGAAAATGGCCACTACAAACTAAATAAAGCGTTAAAAGAAACGCCAGTTCCAAATCTTTCTGTTGCGCGAAGCAACATTAAAGAGTTAGAGGATGCACAAACAGGCGTTGCTATCTGCGATGCAAGCAATACAATTCTTTATGGTGTCCATTCTGCTTTAAATTCATTACAACATGCTTGTGTTATCGGTTACGGAAAAATCGGTCGAAGTATCGCCAATAGTTGCAGAAAAAGAGGAATTCCAGACGTCACTGTGATTGAAATTGATCCACTGCGCGCACAAATGGCGATGATTGATGGGCATGAGGTCGTGATGGGGAATGATGAAACTGCTAAAGCCCTAGCTTTACAAAAAGCACAGATTTTATTTAGTGCAACGGGTTCAAAAGTATTGTCAAGCAAAGATATTGCTAACTTACGAAAAATTGATCGTACTTCTGAAAATGACACGAACCCAGTTTTGTTTATTGCATCATGTACATCACCAGATGATGAGTTCAGCGATGACTTTTTCTCAGAATTAGCAGCTCAAAGTACAAACAAACAATCAGATCGTGCCAAGAGTGAAGAACAGCTCCATTTGTCTCCTTATAAGCTATTTGATGGTCGTACAATTTATGTTTTAAATGAAGGAAAGTCAGTTAATTTTGCAATTGGCGGTACTCCGGGCTTTGAAATTTGCCAAGTCTGGGCTAGTGTTTTATATACTGCGGCGAAGTTAGCAGCACAAGACGTAAAGCCTTCTAATACGGTACAAGAATTGTCGCGCGAAGAAGAAAGCTCGATTGGTGCTGTAACACAAGAAGTATTCTTTGGTAAAAAATGTTGTGAGAAAGCCCCTAAGCAGAAAGAAACTGAAAAACCATCTGCTAAACCTAAACTCCACCGCTCTCATAGTTTTTCAGAAATTTCTGTAGCACACACGGGAATGTGGGCTCCGCCAAAACAAAAACCAGAGTCACGCAATCATGATGATTTAAAGCAACAAAACGGCAAAGTAAAATAACTGGCTTGTGATTGAATAATATAGACTTGACTCGCTGTGTCGCGTCAAGTCTATTCATAATTTGCAATTCTCCATCAGTGATAACAGACATCTTGGATGTCTAGTAACACATAACAATCAATGATAGGTAATACAATGTCTTCAGAGAGAATGGGACAAGCTCTTGGTAGTTCATTATCTACAACTATAGCCCAAGAGACAGATCAGAAAATCGAACAAAATCAACAAAAAAGAAAAGTCATTCTGAACAGAACAATCTATTCTATCAGTGCATTCGTCGCCTTACCTACTAGTGTATTATCTGGATTTGCAGCACTTGAAAGTACACATGGAAATCTTATATCACTCAATTCCCTCAATGCAATTAAGCATTTACTAATCAATCAAACTATAGGTCAACTCCTTTATGGGCTCATTTGTTTTCTCGCCACTGCTCTTGTTTTGACTGGTCTTAATAAAAAATATCTTTTGGGCTCTACACAAACAGTTTTAGAACTCATTAGAAGTGACATCATTTATTTAAAAAACAAATGTTCAAAAAAATTGGGCGGAAACAAAATTTTGTTCATTGAAAATGGACTATTCGTATGGTGCTTCGTGACCAGTCTGATTTTTGCAGAGCTTGGCAAAGAGACCATGGCTTTCTTAGGAGTTCCTGGAGAACTCCTTGGTTTTTATCTTAATTTAGTGGTGTACTTTGCTACGCGATACGCAGGAGCACGTCGTTTTTTTCGCAACATTCTCGAACGGAATAATACCGAACACTCACTTAATGCCAAAGCGGCTTTAAAAGATCATATGATTATAAAAACATCGCTTGGCATTGGGTATATTGTAGCGTTTATTAGTGCAATTCCGATTATTATTAATTTTATTCCCGAATGTGTTAAAGGACTACAAATGCTATTACAAAGCAATTTGCATGCAGATCCCAAATATCAAAACATGACCGCAATAACTGTCGGTTTGATTGCAACATTACCTACAGTCTTTTTCTATAGTGTTAGTATTAAAGATTTACCCAAACACTTGGCGAAATCAGGTCTACTATTTCACCAAAAGATAAAAGCTCGTCATTCTAAACATGCTTTATTATTAGTGATACTTACCCTGCTTGCTTTTGCAGCGAGTTATTTTGCAGGCATAGGTTTTCGTTTGGTAGGCACCAGCAACATTGAGCAAGGTTATTTATCTTATTTGAATCAAGTAATTGCAAGCTGGATGCCCAATCTGCTTTTTATTGCGTGTGTGATGATGTTTTGGTCACACTTACAACATTTAATCAATGAGCGTTTAAAACAAGAATAAACATCACATCCTGGAGAGCGCCTTGGCAACTTTGGACTGGTTGCCTGATGAAAAATATTTGTGTATAGTTGACAATTAATGATCACAGTCTTTTATAAGTAAGCAGAACACACTTATCTTTCATTGATGAACAAAAGGAATATTGTGCCTAAAGTTTATAAGGGAATACACGCTCAAATAACAAAAAAATATAAAGCTTATTACTTAAGCGAACCTACCTCCAAGTCTTTAGCGAGAAATATCCAAGACCTTACCCTTGATGACATTATACAGTTATTAAAAGAAGTAAGAGATACCCCTGAACTCACTGAAATGTCTATTGCTCTATCTCGAAGAAGTAATTTATTTGATAAATTAGTTCTTATGGTAGGTGATGAACCCCATGAATGGGCTTTAAGATTACACACCTATAACATGGTAAGACAAAGTGATGAGCCTGGGTATGTCATAAGCAATTTAAATAAAAAAATAAGAGACGATGAAAACCACATACATGAACATAGTTGGCAACTGGCTTCTAGATTTTTAATTGGTGGATTTAGTAATCATCAATATGCTAAAACTAAAGGGGCGCCACTTTTTAATCGTTATAATTTAGTTCCCACGACCAGAGATGGAGTTTCTGAAGACACACCATCTAGAAGAGCTGTATTAGAAGGACAAACAGGGATAACGGAAACTACTGAGGATTTATACCAACAAGGGGATTTAGTCCATTACCCCATGGAAATTCCTCATAAAGTTGACACCCATGTTTCCTCTTACTTAGGTATGACAGTTACCTTGGCTCATACCTCTGAGCGTCATCACGAAAACTCGATTTTCTACGAGAAAATACAAGGTGATCCTGACAATGACGGAGTGAAAGAACTGGCAATTGAAGCCCATAAGTACACTAAAACAACCCATTCTCAAGCAATAAACGTTGCTATTACTCATTTAGAGCTTATAAAATTATGCGATCAGCTAGCCGAAAAAGGATTTTCTCGTTTTAATCGTTTTGTAGATCCCATTACCAAACAATTATCTCCAAATAATGTACTCGAGACTGAGTTATTGCCTACAATAGCAATGTTAATCTTACAGCAAAATGAGGACTTTATAGAACATCCACTCACAGCGGAATTAAAGGGAAAATCAACAGAAGAAATTCAAAAAATAAAAACATATTATGCCAATAGAAGTAGTGAATTAAAAAAAATCATTGAAGAAGCTATTAAGGAGATGCACCAACCTGCTTTAATGCAACTTATTAGTACATCTCAACAAAATTTAATTACTAATCTATATACAGCCTTTCGTGATAATTTAACTTCAGATGTTCTGAGCGTATTAAAAAAGAGAGAGAGAAGTACACCAGAACATGTCCTAAGGAGGGAAAGTTTTTTTAATAGTGAACGACAAACGAAAGAAACAGGTACGTTAGTACATGAAAACTGTGATTCGCCACGCAAAGTCCTTTCATTTAAATAATAGAGCTGGTGGTCTCTATGACAAATAGCTTGGCCAGCGAATGAGGTTTATATTTTCACCTTGAGCTATTATTTTAATACAAAAGTTGTCAGATAAAGTTCATCCTGAGTTCTTCTAAGTATCTTTGCAATGTGTGGAAGTAAGTTTAATGCGATTAGAGGATTATTCTGCATCATTTTTTTAAAATCCTCCTCATCAATGGCCAAAGCCTCTGTATCCTCCAGAGCAACGATGCTGGCGGATCGAGGTAAACCATCAATGATCGCAAGTTCACCAAGAATTGCTCCTGGACCTAACTCAGCAAGTTGCCATTTCCTGTCATAACCTCGCTCACGATATACTTGCACTCGACCAGAAACAATGAGAAAACAAGGACCTGGACAATCACCTTCGTTAATAAGAAAATCACCATTCTCAAAATGTTCTTGATGACAAAGACTTACCAATTGTACCAGTTGCGTATCGCTTAGGTTTGAAAATAGTTCTGAAGATTTCAATATTTCAAGAGTATCCATTTCTTTACCTGCTCTCAGATCATTTCCCTTAAATCATATTATTAAGCGCTCATAAAACATGCACTCTCATGCTAAATGTAGTAGTTGCTGAACACTCCGTCAAACAGACCTCACCCCACAAAAGTTGTAATCCAAAAGTTAAATAATATTTGGAGCATGACCGTTAACGTAATTCATTGAATTCAAACTACACTTAATATAGACATTGTTTATGCTAATGGATAAATGGTAAGGATCACCATGCACCTATCATTAAATAAATTTCTTGTCGTTATATTAATAGTTATTCTTATCGCACTGTATTATACATCTAGACCACCGCTTACAAGCGCCGCAGAGGTTACATCTGGGGAACTGCTTAAAGACGATGCAACAATCTGTGCCGAACTTCCCAAAGATCCAGCAACACTTCCTTTTATTTCATACAACACACAAGAAGGTTTTGATGAGTGTGTGTCACGTTGTATGACCTCTGTTATGAGGCAAGTTTGTCGACAACTGCCAAGCCAATCAAATTTCTTTTCTACTCGCCCAGAAATTAAGCAACAAATGTTGGCAGGATGTACCCAGAATATTAAAGGTTTTGTCACGAATCACACCCGATGTCCTTATTTGCATTGTGAACCATAAAGAAAATAAGGCGTGCGATTTGCATATTTGAGGGCGATACAATGATACATAGAACAAACGTATTTATTGCCAAGTTGCATGCAATGGAGATAGAAAAGGTTTTCATCGATTCTCAGACCGAGTCCCGATCTTGCGCTAGAAAAATCCATTTATTGGCTAGCCTTTTAAAGCGTGGGACGCAAATCTTCGTCTTTAAGCCCCTCGGCAGATGGCGTGGAGCTCTCTTCTGCAAAAATACTTTTTGTACGAAGCGCCTGGGCGCTCGCTCCTATTCGTTCCTTTTCCTGACACTCTGTGATTACATCACAAATGGTTGATTCTGCAATACCGGCAATATTATCGACTACTTCTAACAAAATACTTGTTGCATCAAGAGCTCTGCCATCAAAAGGTACATAATCTTTAACCAATTTTGCAACAACTTCAGTTTGCAATGATGGGGATAGATCTCTAGCGGCAAGAAATTCCCCCACTTTAGTTGGCTCAGGCATCGGTTCAAAATGATGCTTATCATCTAATAATCGAAACAACTCTGGAAAAGTTTTGTCATTTACGCCTTGCATTCTTGCATAAACTATTAGCTCTTCCATGCTAGGAAATGTGAGCAATCTTCCCGCTCTTTCATCATATTGACAAATTTTAAAGTCCTCGGGATAGTTAAAAGCCTGGACCAGATATTTGCGAATGAGTGCGATTTCTAGTAAAGATTGATAGTAATGCTTTAATGCTCTTGGATTTTGACTATCTAGGTCTATTTTACGCACAAATAAGCCAACACAAGATGACTTCCATGCATCAAGTAAAACCTCATTCATTTGACCGTCTTGTTGTCCTACTTCGCCAGCTAATTCGTCTAATGTTTTTGCGCCTACAGCATTTGATTTAAGCAAATCGACGCCTGCCCGCTCTTTACGCTTCGCTAATTTTGTTTCTCTATTCGAATTTGAATCGTTAGGGCTTACATCGTAGACATTACATTTTTCTGCATCAAATAAAAAACCATAGCAACGACCATCAAATCCATAAGTGGGAACATGTTTTCCTTTCACAAGGAGAGTCGTTGATGATAGGCAAGATCCACCCGAGCTAGCCAATAGTTTTGCTTCCGCTCGCCAATCATTTAGTTCAACTCGCTCTGGCTCTACCGTAATACGATTAATTGTTTTGGCAATTAATCGTGATTCACTATATAAAGTTCCAATTGATTTAGGCATAATGTGTTTCTCACTAAAAAAAACAATAATCGAACAAACTGATTATTTTTTTTCAGTATAGCGCATTATTCTTAATGTATTATTAATTGAGACAAAGAGACAATTACTATGTTTAATGGTTTACCACTGAAATTATTAGTTAAAATGTGTCATGACTTAGAAGAGAAATGCGAAGATAACTTGTCTTTCGTTTCTTCTTACTCCAGCTCTATTTATAGGCAGAAAATGGAGTGTCGTTTGGCTGCCATTTTGGCAACGCCAACGTCCAAACATTTTATTCAGCTTCTAGCTTACATTCAAAACGATGCAGAAGATGGCCGTGCTATTCTGCTCGATGAAACGTGTAAAAGAATTCTTTTGGAAAAAAGACCCAAAGAGTTGCCTCATTGGATGCTTAGTTTAGCTGAGTGTCATCTCGCTTTGGTCAGTGTTTTACTGAAAGACGAAGATTATAAAAACTCATTAAGTTTATCTGAATTCAGATATTTGATATCTAACTATCCGGATTTAGAGGCATTAATTAAGAAAGATAAAATTAACGAACCAACTGAAGTGCCGCCATTAAGTATCAATGAGACAGAAGAGATAGAATTAGACCATGTGGATTGTAAAACAATAGCAATGTGCCCTTAGATCTCTGCCATCACACCTCAGGCTGGGGCATTTGCCCCAACCTGAAGTACCTTTTTTTTTCATCATTTTGCAGGTCTTGTCCCGAGAAATGCTTGTTAATCTGACTAAGGTCATAACTTATTGTAAATAAAATATTTTCCTGTTAGCATTGTTATGTTTATAAACATTATGTGCCCTTAGGATACGGGTTGTTTTATAAACTCTTCTCCAAGGACTATAGAAGATATAAGGAAATATAATCATGATGATGAAACAAGAAAATTTAGATAACAATTCAGAGGATCATGGTAGCTCAGAAAGTTCTAGTTTAAAGCGTCCCGCCGCTCTCACTCAAAATAGACAGCAATTAACTTTTTTTGAAGGAGCATTTGTTAAAAATCATGATATTAAAAAACAATATTATTTTAAACCAAAGCCACTGATACGTGCTCAATGGGAGGCGTATTGTGCTGCAATACACCAGCTTATTGTTACACCTCACTATGTACCCAGTTATAAAGCTTATAAAGGAAGTGTTGATCCCATGGAACAATGGGGTGATGATTTAATTGCGCTCATTCGCAATGCGTTTACTGATCGCTCAGGCTTCTTAATGAAGTTATTGAGTGGTGAACTCTTCTTAAAATTTTTTATAAAGCCAACCGATGAAATGCATGGAGTTGCTTCGAAAGCAATTGATTTTGTATCAAGTGCCGATGCCCCATTAAGAGAAGAGGATTTGATGATGCGATGCCAACCCTTCTTTAATGCGTTTATGAGTACAAAAATCAAAAAAATGCTAACCGAACCTGCCAGGAGGCTTGAGGAAGATTGGCAGCAGCGTTCTTTACCCCAAAGAGTAGTCGTTTTTTTTTCGCTGACTAATACGCCATTGGAACTCTATAGAGAAATATTGACTTCTTTAGATTTTGCAACTCCTAAGATGATACGAAAGTGGCATGAAAATCCTTTATGCCCTGAAGAGTTAAAGCTTTTATTCAATGGCTGGATGAATCACGATATAAAAGAGGAACATCTCAATCTATCCATCCCCGTTTTTGAGCAATTTGACGCTCAGTATCCTTCCTTTGAACCAGATCAAACCCTCCGCTGTTCTTTTAAAGGTAAAGAATATTCAATATCTTCAACCTTGTTGTATCAATATAGGTTAATCAAAGGCCAAGGACGGACTGGTATTGTTCGCTGGATTTACCAAGATTGGGATTCAAATAAAAGTAATGGGTCTAAAAAGGGAGAGATGGTTGATTTCGAATACAGCAAAATGAATGTCTTAATGAGACGTGTATTTTGGGAGCCTTATATAAAATTAATCGTCAAAATTCAGCAAGAGCTAGGACTTTCGTCTGAGGACATCGTTAGAGAAGAGAATTTCCATGGTTTCAATATCCAAATGTTTAAATTTTTAGGATTTGAACATGAACCTGCGAGTCCTGAGCTTATTACTCGATTTCCTGATCTTGGAGATAAAGAACAATATGTCCATTATCACTCAACTAAAAGACATTATTTTAACCGAGCTTTATTTGGTTTCATCACCGCTTTTTTGACGGAGTTCAAAAACAGCAAAATAAAAGACACTGTTTTTACCAAATTTATCACCGCTTTATTACCAAGTTTGGTTGATGATGCCGAATTGGAATCCAATTTTATTAGCAAATTCTCTGACGCATGCCATCTAGGATACTTTACTATTAAAGAACTTCTGTCCGGATATCCGGAGGTGGATTTATGGAAAAGAGAAGTTCTATTCACCCGATTACTCCATAAATGGGATACTTTTTATAAGCAGAATCAAGACATTTTTGAGTATATTGAAGAATATTTATTAGAAATGGTAGGTTCAAAAAATAAAGCGTTTACCAAGGAAGATAATGAAGTAAATCAACTTCTTTCCGAACACCCAGTATATATATACCATAAAAATGTGAGCTTATTAAAATATGTTCTCACCTCAAGAGAGCAATATAGAGCCTACACTGAATTATATTTTGATCAGGATAATACTAAAGAGGAGCTCGTAGAAGATGAGGTGAGCTCTATAAGAGAATGGAAACATACCGCAATCAATACAGAGCAATTCCAACAATTCATTATAAATCATGGTGATGAAGCGATGGAAATCATTCTTAGAGAGTTTGCCGAAACTAAAGCAAAATTTCAAAGCAAAATGACTAAGAAGCCTGAATATAAGCAAATTATTGATAGTTTGGATCTTGAGGATATTCAACAAAAATATTTAGCTCTAAAAGAAGAAATACTATCTATAGTTGATTCGTCTCACAAGGATGAACTTGCGATAAGAATAGCTGAAGTAGATGAGGAAGAGGAAGAAAGTTACTCTTACCAATAAATGCATCACTTGTTCAAATTGTGTAGAACAGCGAGATCACTAGGCTGTTCTACTTAACTCAGCCCCTCCCAAATAGCAGCAGAACTTTTTAATTTAGGCATTTATTTGCTGCCTTTTTATGGTTTTTATTTCCAAACAAACATTCCCCCCATCATTGTTTCCTTTGCATTTATTGCTATTTCAATTAGTATTAAAGTTAATGTATGCTAGGACTTTAATATTTGCCATCCTCGATCCTGAGCTTACAATAGAATTGCCGCCATCTATCATTGCGACTACAGGAATGGATGTTTGTCTTATAATCTAGAAGCCTGTTGTGTTTCATCACTAAGAGCCCATCAATGAGAACTAGATTATTTAAGTTGTTAAAATCACTAACTAAGCTTGTCTGCTTAGGCCTTATAATTTTGCTCGGGATAAGGATGTTTAATTCGCAACGTGGTCCCGCCTTGGAGCTATGGCATACTTATGTCCCCCAAGAAAAACATGCCAAAGAACTTGATAAACTGAATTGGGCACAATACATAGAAATAGAAAATACTCTTTTTGACGCTGTACGAACCGAAGTCACTGAAAAACTAAATAGTAAAGTGCGTGTTCCAGTTAATCGATATTTCTCGGGAAGCCCTGTTTATCCTGAAAAATTTTCCACTGATTGGAATCGCTCTTATATACTTGAACCTCAAAGTCCCGCAGTTGGAGCGGTTGTATTCTTACATGGCCTGACTGACTCTCCTTATAGCCTGCGTCATATTGCCAGACGCTATGTTGCTCATGGTTATGTTGCCATCGCGATTAGGCTGCCTGCTCATGGCACAGTGCCTGCCGCCTTAACCGATGTCAAATGGGAAGATTGGTTAGCGGCAACCAAGCTCGCCGTACGTGAAGCCCGAAGACGCATAGGACCATCAAAACCCCTTCATCTCGTAGGTTTTTCTAATGGTGGCGCACTGGCATTAAAATATGCGCTTGATTCTCTTGAAAATAAACAATTAACACGACCAGATAAGATTATCCTAATTTCACCCATGATAGGCGTCACCCGCTTCGCGCGTTTCGCAGGATTTGCTGCGCTACCAGCCATTTTACCGCCATTTGCAAAAGCCGCTTGGATCAGTATAGTTCCTGAATTTAATCCATTTAAATACAATTCTTTTCCAGTGAATGGAGCAAGTCAGTCTCATCGTTTAACTACGGCATTACAACAACAAATAGTGCGCCTTGCCAATGAAGATCAACTAATTAAACTACCACCTGTATTGACGTTCCAATCAGTAATGGATTTTACAGTGAGCACACGTGCAATAATTAGTGCTTTTTATGACAATCTTCCTGCAAATGGTAGTGAACTCGTATTATTTGATTTGAATCGAGCGGCTAAATTAGGTCTTTTATTACGTCCTTCCGCAGATACTGCGGTAACGCGGCTTTTAAGTGAACCTCCACGAAAATTTCGCACCGTAATCATCACCAATGCAAATGTTGACAGTATCGATGTTGTCGAACGCGTCACTGAAGCTGAAGCAGTAAATGAGCATATTTCCCCTCTAGGATTGGCTTACCCACGCGATGTTTACTCCTTGTCACATGTAGCCATACCCTTTCCAGTAAACGATAGCCTCTATGGTCTGTTCCCAGATTCAAAAAAATATGGCATTCAATTAGGAACCACTGCGTCGCGTGGTGAACGTCAGGTACTCATCATGAGTTTGGATGCAATACTGCGCCTTTCATCCAACCCATTTTATCCCTACATGATAAAGCGAATAGAAGAACATATTCCTGCAACTACCCAATAAGCAAACTTAACCTTTGCTCATAAATTTTTTAATCAAGCCAACAATTGCAGTTAATATACCGCCACTGACCTGTTCCTGCGTTACCTTTAGCTATATTCGCTATAAAATGCCACCTCACTCATAAAAAGCCTTTTCTCCTTAAAGTTTCCCTTATGAATGTTTTTCTTACGGTAAGCATCAAAAAACTCAAGAGGCTTATAAATAATTTGTGGTGCTTGGTAAGTATTATTTCCTCGATATTCATTATAATTTGGATTGATTTCACGAAGAGCATCATCCAATAATTTGCTGGCATCGTCCAAGTTGGAGATTTCAGCAGATAAGGCGTAAATTAATTTATTCTCTGATTTGCAATCGAGATACACTGCAAAATCCGGAATTAACAGATTTGTTTTTTGGGCAAGACGTTCAACCACAAATTTAATTTCTGAAATAATTATTTTTTCTGAAATAAGAGAAATTTGCTCTTTAGCGCGAGCGATAAATTTAAAGGTAAGTGGTTTCACTGAAGTAATTTCAATAATGTCCTCCATCGCATAGTTAATTAAACCTGCGACTGTGGTCACAAAAACCAGATAACGTTTGCCTTGTTTCAATTCATGTAAGTGCAGAAAAGAGGAATGATTCGCCTCTTCTTTAAACTGATAAAATATATCAAAGGGATTAAAAACAAGCCCCGGCCAGTGACTATGCAGGGTATGCCCAAAAAATCCCTCGACAGCAGAATAATGCTCCATTAATATCAGTTCCTTATTGTTATTATTACCCATCCAGCTTTTTTTAAGATACTCGATTTGTGACAGGGATAAAAAATTTCCTCCATACACACAAATCGATAAGTTTTTCCATAATTGTTGTAGATAATCGACATTGAAATAGGCCAACGCTTTCTCAGTAAATAACTGAATAATTGCAGGAAAACCTAAGATGGTACGAATATCCTGATCTCTAATTTCTTCAAGAATACGAGACATTCTCACTTGCATATCGGTAATTGATGATGTTTTTGTTGATGGGTAGAGTAGATCTTTAAATAACCAGGAGCGTTTTGAGTTCATATAACCAGATATAAAACCAACAGGTAACGGCACCGGTGAATCATAGATATGAGACAACGCACTTAAATAAAGAGCCTTTCCCTCAAATAACTCATGGGGATTTTTAAGTTCATTCGATAAACTGGCGTATAAACTAAAACTGATGCGCATAAAATTTTTAACTAAACTGTTGGTAATTGGAATATATTTGGGCCCTCCACTCGTGCCCGAAGTTAAGGAAATTGCCTTAATCTCATCCCAACTAAAAAAACCTTTTTTTCCTTCTTGGTATATTTTTTCAAATTCAGGTCGTAATGCTTCATAATCATATACAGGAAGTTGTCGAGCATCCTCTAGTGTTTTTAATTGAAATAATCCACTTTGTTGTCCAAGCTCTGTTTTACCATTAGTTTTAATAATTTTTTGCAAAGCAGCTTGCTGATAGGGATAAGGATTATAGGCGCTTTCTTCAATTTTTTTGGCCATATGCTGAATAAAGGGTATACCTATTGTTCTGCGAATCACATGACGTATCATATTAGGACTCCCCAGTTTTTAACTGTTCGAACCGAAGAATGATTAATACACTACCATAAAGCACGATCAGAAATAGAATATCCCCCATCAATAGGGATCATGGCACCTGTTATAAAGTCTGCGTTAGAGGAGGAAAGGAAAACAGCTAAAGGCCCGATATCCTGAGGTTGTCCCCATCGACCCAAGGGGGTTCTTTTACGAATTTCATCTCCTCTACTGGTTTCAGGAAGCGAGCCATTAATGGCCGTTTCAAACCAACCAGGCAAAATCGCATTGACTTGAATATTCCAGGGTCCCAGTTCTGCAGCCAAAGCACGAGTTAAGCCCAGTATTGCCGTTTTGGTTGTTGTATAACCTATAGAATGAGGATGGCCAAAAAGAGAATACATTGAGCCAACATTGATAATTTTCCCTTTGCGTTGTGTTTTCATCATCCGAGCAGCATTTTGTGAACAAAGAAAAACAGAGCTTAAATTATTGCTGATTAAGTGTTCCCAACTTTCACGTGACAACTCTGTAAGTTCTTGATCTTCGTAAATGCCCGCATTGTTAATGAGTATATCCAGTCTGGAAAAATGTTTTTTTATCATCTTAAAACCATTATGAATACTCTCTTCAGATGCCACATCCACTTGAAACGGGGTTAAATCATAAGTTTGGGCTTGATTCAGTTTTTCTTGATCGCGTCCCCAAACAATGACAGCAGCCCCTGCTTCTCTTAATGCAACAGCCATAGCAAGACCAAGGCCTCCATTGCCACCTGTCACTAAAGCAACACAATTATTTAAAGGTTTTTCTATTTTCATAGTAATGATGTACCTTTCTAATGGCATTAAAAAAATCAGTAATATCTTCAGGAGTCAATGTTGGTGAAAGAGCAATATCAATGTATGAACTGATATGTTTAAAACTTGCTTGATAAAGACGAGTTATTTCTTCTTTATTTTTAGTTGGAAATAAATAAGCCCAATCCCAGAATCGGCGAACATTGATCTTATGCGGAGATCCTAATGCTTTAGTATCTACTCCTTCGGCACTAAGCGCATCTGCAAACCAGCAACAATCATCAACGCTGCCGTTCACTTGAAGAAGAAGATTATCACCTATAGGACATGCTGCCTCATGCCAGGGGGCTCGTGGCTTTAAATAGCTCAAATCCTCAATTCCCTCAAGAACATAAGCGTAATTGCGAGAAAGTATGTTAAGCCTTCCATCTAATTTTTTGAGTTGACTAAGTCCCAGCGCACCATGAAGCTCATCGAGGCGAAAATTCATTATTGGAAGCAAGGCAACATCAATCTCAGGCCGATGTGTACAATGCTTTTCGTAAAGACACTCATAAGCACCTGATAAAACAACGCACTTAATATAAAGCTCTTTGTCGTTGGTAAGGATGAATCCGCCCTCTCCTGTATTTAAGGACTTATCAGATTGGGTGCTAAACGCACCGGCTACCCCATAAGTTCCTAAAAATTTTCCCATTAGTTTGGAACCCAGGGAAGGAACTGCATCTTCTATAATTGGCACATTATATTTTGCCGCAATTTCTTTAATTTGTGGAAGAGGCGCAGGAAATCCGCGCATATGTACAACCACAAGCGCTTTCATCGATTGGATTTTTTTCTCAAGATCAGCCAAATCCATGTGAAGATTAGAATCCACCTCAATTAATAAAGGCTTTAACCTGGCTTGAATAATGGCACTGGGAGTCGCAGTAAAAGAATATGTCGGACAACCAACCAATGAGTTGTCTGGCAAACCAAGCGCCATCAGTGGAAGTGAGATTGCTGCAGTCCCCGAACTGACGGCAAGTGCATACTCTGTATTAAAAAATTTTTTAAGCTCATTTTCGAATTGCCCTACTTTGGTTTCTTCCAACCGCCGATTATCATAACGAAATAACCTTTTGCTTTTCATCACCTCGATTAAAGACTCAGCATCCTCATCATTAAGAATAACATTTCCTTTATCATAAGTAGGCCAGGGTTTGTTACGAACGGGTTGGCCCCCTTCTATTGCCAATTTGTCAAAAGAAAAAATATTGCTTTTCATGCTAGCTACTCTCATATTCATTTAATCTCTGATTTTGTGGTGTCCTTTTTCCTAAACCACATCCGAAACTTGCATAAAGCTTTATAACCCAAAATAAGTCTTATCATTGCCAAGACAATAAAGCCCTTTACCATTTGGAATTTAGTGCCTGTTCTTATCCAGAAATCGCACACCTCACCTTTTGTTTCTACAAATAATTTTTCGTAGAAAACTACTTTGGGAAGTGGCAAGCCAAAATAATTATTTACATTTTTGCCATGCGTCCCAAAAATGATTGAAGCTCGACGTAAACGAAGTACATCTAGAGTCATGAGTAAAAATAGCAATAGTATCCAACTTGCACGCCGAGAACGTTCTTCTATCCAAAGACAACTAATCTCAATTGGTTGTCTTTTATCAAATCCTTGCTCTTGATAGATCTGTTTTAGTTGAGTTGGGTTTAAGGGAAGAAAAGTGCGATAATGAGGCCCTGAGTTAATACAAAAACCTCCAATCATGTATTCTTCTGAATCGCGAAAAAAAATTCGAACTTTGGAGCATTTAAAATATTCTAAATCAGTACGATTGTGAGCCAGTGCAGCATAATGTTTTTGATAAATCTTTAGTAGATTTTCGCCTTCGATTAATTTTGTTTTTATCATAAAAATCTTTAGCAACACAGTGTTTTTTGATTATAGTACAAAATTTATACATTTCTACAATGCAGGGCATGTGACATTGAATGACGAAACTTATAACATCGAGCGAAATATCGCGACAGGGAATCCCTACAAAAAACTCATTGCTGACCTGATTTCAGCGTGGGCGGCACAGCTAAAGCCCATAACTGGGTCAACACAGAGCTACTCCCCGAAATTAAAGTCACCACTGACGCCATGGCAAGATTGATACAGCTCGTTCAAGATGGCTACGTAAAAATCACGCAATAGGATCAAAAAAAACCGTGGCCTGGTTGCAAGCAATCAGGCTACTACTTAGAAACCCCCAATTAGCCATGTACATTGTAATCAAACCAATTTAAGATTAACTATCTAAATGATAAGGGAAATCAAAACAAGGAATTCGCGCAATACTCGGCATGCTATTAAGCTGCGATAATCCACCCTACTTCGTATTAACATGAGCGTGTATTTAAAAAAGCAGAAAAGGAGTTCATCAATGGAAAATAATCGCCCATGGCATCCATGGACTGCTCGATTGGCTGTTGGAATTATCATACTTCTTCTAACATTTATCGGACTAATTTTAACCAATATAAAAGCTGCAAGCGCGTGGCGGTTCTGGCAAATAACTACGGTCATCATTGCTCTACTTGCTTTGGGATTAAGTTTTTATCTTAAACATCTGCAGAAAACCCCATCCCCAGTTCTCTTTTGGCATGAACTTTTACATTGGTTGGGACTAATTGGTTCAGTTTATATCACCTCGATGTATGTGCGCATAGGAATCATAAGCCCATTTATCGGAACATTAGGTGTACTTACACTACTTGCGCAAGCCATTTTTTTAGCGGGCATCTATATTGAGTCTACATTCCTCTTTATAGGAATCGCACTCGGTTTATTCGCAATAAGTGTTGCCTGGATGGAAACGCATATATTCCTTTTAGCTATTCCTATTTTAATTATTGCCATTGTAGCAATAGCCTATTTTGCACGGCGTAAACAGGAGTAATTCCTGGAAGTTTATCCACAGGTGTAGGTCGGGCCATGCTAAATTGTAGCCTGGATGCAGCGAAGCGGGACCTGGGGTGCACTGCCTGATTTTTTCATCTGCAACCCGGAGTTACTGCTTTGCCTACACCCAGGCTACTTTGACTACCAGCAAAAACTAAGAATCACTTGGTAAGAACTAAACCTAAATCCATTAACTTTGCCGTATTATTAATTTCAATATTTTTTTCCGCAAAAGTTGAGAAATAATAATCGCTATTGAGAAGAAAAGACTAATCGCAAAAGCAATCAGCCAATATTTTCGATCAAGATAAGATATTTCATAAAATATTTTAATCCCTCTGACCACAATAGAATTAATATCGGTGAGAATCAGCAAAGAATACAATGCGATGAGTCCACAAGCATATAAAACGTATAACTTTAAATTTTTTTCTTTTTTATGAACAGTAACAGCCAGAAAATTAACAGTAGTTACTATGACCATGATCGAAAGCATGACCATTTGCAAATCTTCCATTGTGTAACCCGCATACTGCTCCGTAATATACTGGCCTATATAAGAAGCTATCGCGATTAATAATGCAGAAATCAGGACAAATGAAAATAACTCCATTGTAAAATTTTTTAATCGATTAACATTGGCGTTTTTTAAAGCAATGATAAACGATGGTAAGCCAATAGAAAAAACATTAATTAATGCAACTCGCCGTGGTGTTAGTGGAAAATCATAAAAAGTAAAAAACGACATGAGCGTAGTAAAAATAACTAAAAAAGTCTTGGTAAGAAAAAGCTTTGCTACAGCATTAATCGTATTAACGATCTTATTGCCCTCATCAAAAATTTTAGGAAGAAGACTGAATTTGTTTTTTAATAAAACGATGTCGGCTACTTCTTTTGTAATACTGCTTCCTTCCTCCATAGCAATCCCTATGTCTGCTTCTTTGATTGCTGGCAGGTCGTTCACTCCATCGCCAATCATGGCCGTGAAGATTTTGTTTTTTCTAAATAATTGAATAATTCTTAGTTTATGTTGCGGCTTCAAACGAGAAAATATTTCTTTGTCTTTAATTATTTTTGACAACTGTTCGTCGTTCATCTCATCAATTTCACTGCCAGATATCAAATCACTATCCTGGACTTTCCAACCTATCTCATGGGCAACGGCTTGTATTGCAGAAGCATTGTCACCTGACAATATTTTAATCTGTATATTATTTTTTTTGAAAAGATTGATCGCATCCATTACATCCTCTCTCACTTGATCCATGATAGAGATGATACAGATAGGTTCAATTTGCATGGAGTTCATATTTTCTGAAAGAGACTCCAGAGAAAGATTAGATTTTTCGATGCCAAATATCATGTTTCGAAAAACGCTCAATTGTTCCTTTTGAAATAGCACATCAATATGCTTTTTTTCGGAATCATCAATTTTATCTAATAGCACATCATAACCACCCAGAACAAAAGTTACTTTTTTATTATGTAAATGTAAATTTTCATCATGAATGATTAACTGTAACAAACTGAATTTATTTTCAGAGCTAAAAGGGATCTCTCCGGTGATAATGGCATTGGATGCATTAAATCGCTCCAGAGTTCTCAAAGTCGCATTTTTATCTAGTGAAAAATGTGCATAGGTCCCTAAAATTTGTTTTGTCTCCTCTATTGAATAATCATTAGTTAACGAAGTGATTTTGTGTACTGATAGCTTATTTTGGGTAAGTGTTCCTGTTTTATCGGTGCAAACGACTTTAATATTGGAAAAAGCTTCAATGGCATTAAGCTTTTGTATAATCGCGCCAATTTTGCTAATTCGATAAATTCCTAGCGCAAATGTGACCGAAGCCATCAAAATAAGTCCTTGAGGAACTAGCGAAAGCATAATAGTGGCTATTTTTCTAATCAGCTCTACCCGATTTAATTCGGTTTGACTCAATGTCATTTCTAGAAGGATTAATACCAACGCTATTAAAAATAAAGCTTTTACAATAAAGTTTAAACGTTTTTGCAAAGGGGAAACATTCAGTTTAAATTTTTTGGCCAGCTTTGTAATTTCCTGTGCTTGACATTCATCGCCAACCTTTAATGCTTTATAGACTGCTCGGCCTGAAAGGCAATAACTTCCAGACATTAATTCATCATTTATTTTTTTATTAATCGGGGTGGATTCTCCCGTTAATAAAGACTCATCGATTTCTAGTTTCGTAGATTCTATTACGACGCCATCAACCACCACCGGATCACCGCGTTCTAGTAGAATGAAATCATCAATAACTACTTCAGACTGTTCAATGGATTGCTCAGTTCCATCCCTGATAACTTTTATTTCACGCTTCAATAATAAATTAACTTTGTCTAAAGCTTTTTTAGCTTTTATTTCTTCAAATATAGCAATGAATGTATTAATAATGACAATAAAAGATACACCAATAATATCAAAAAATAATCTCTCATCATTTTCTATAAAGAAGAAGGTTGTTAAAAAAATAATAATTGCAAATATGACTATATTAAAAACCGAAAAAATATTCTCAATAAATATTTCAGTGATTTTTTTAGTTTTTGTCGTAGTAGGTACGTTTTGTTTACCTTGTTTTATTCGCTCTTCTACTTCATGAGCTAACAATCCTCTTATCATCTCTTTAAATCCTTGGGGTAAATTCTTACTTTGAGAATTTTCGAAGCTCTTGCCTTCTCTATTTCCGCATCAAATTCAGGAAATTCAAAACGCTCTCCTTCTTTAGGAACATACCCTAGGCGCTGGAAAAATAACCCATTCAAAACGTCGATGTCATCTTCAACATCAATCTCTCGACCAAGTGCTTGTTCCAAAGAATATATTGAGCAATTCCCTGACACAGAGAGGCTTCCATCCTTATTTAATACCCAATCCACTTTAGTTCGATGAAACTCATCTTTAATTCGTCCAATAAGCACCTGCAATAAATTATCCAATGTAACAAATCCCAAAATGGTATTCTTGCCACTATAAATAAGTGCAAAATGAGGCATCCCTTCACGAAACTGGCGCAATAGGTCTAAAGCAGGAACACGGCGTGAAACTTTTAGAACGGGTCTAATAAGTGGCATTAAGTTTTCTATTTCGGATTTTCGATAAATGATGGGAAGAATATCTTTTACATGAATAATCCCAATAATATCTTTTTTATCAGGGTCATATACTGGATAACGACTGTAACGATGCTCCAAGATGATATCCATCATCTCACTGATTGGTTGACTTAAATTAATCGTGACCATTTCTTCGCTAAAACGCATCACTTCTGTGACTTTTAGATCGGCAAAATCAAGAGTATGCTCGATGATATCAACCTCTTCCTCAGTCAGCTCACCATGAAGATGGCTTGCATTTAAAAGCAGCTTTATTTCTGCTGTCGAATAAAAATACTCACCTTGGTGGACAGCATCTAATTTAAATAGTTTTAACAAAAAATTAGAGCACGTATTGAGAGCCCAAATTGCTGGATACATAAGCCAATAAAAAACATACAAGGGCAAGGCAGTCCATACTGATACTCGTTCTGACTGACGAATAGCCAGCGATTTAGGCATGAGTTCACCAACAACTATATGAAGAAAAGAGATAAACGAAAATGCGACAAAAAAAGCAATTACTGTCGTCAGTTGCGGCGAGTTAACACCAACAAGGACTAAAAGTGGTTCTATTAAATAAGCAAAAGCAGGCTCTCCAATCCAACCGAGTCCAAGAGAGGCGAAGGTAATACCTAACTGACATGCTGATAAATATGCATCAAGATGTTGATGCACATGGAATAAAATTTTTCCTCGTAAACCATAAATATTTTTAATAGCCTCTACGCGAGTTGCTCTAAGCTTTACCATGCCGAATTCAGCTGCCACAAAAAAAGCGTTCAGTAAAACCAATATCAAAGCGAGCAAGATCAGTAAAAAATTAATCACTTAACTGTCCTTTAAATTTAATCTGAATGAACATGGTTTCACTGTCTACACTTATTCATAAACACCTTGGCTGATGGTACACCAACAACTGCTAATACGCCAAATTCAGCGGAGGATGGGCTGATAGGCTCCTCATATTATAAAAGAGAAATAGAAGTAGTAAATCTCAATGGACATGTTACAGAGTAAAGATTAGCTGGGCTTAACAGCCTCTACGCTTGCAACTTTTTCTAGTAGCTTTCTTCAGAAAATATTTATAATAAAATCAATTGGTTGTGCTTTTATTTACAATTTTGACCTGTGCCTTCATTGCCTCTCTAAGCTTTTGTACAAGAGTATCTACTGTTTCAGAACCATGTACTCTCATTGTATATATTATGATAACAGCATCATGTGGCCCGCAAACAACATATATATATGCTACATCAAGCTTATCTCCTTGCGCAGAATAGCGTTTAACAATACGATAACCTTCGCGGTATCCAGAATTGTCTTTCTTGCCATTTTCTAAGACAGTAACCTCCGTTTCTTTTTTCATTGTATTAGTTACACTATCCAAGGTTAAAGTAATAGGATCAAATGATGGATTAAGGAGGTTTTCGTCAGGTTGGTCTGAGTTAAAAGTTGTTGAAGAAAGCGTAATAAATGTGAAGTTACCATGAAAAAATATGAAGGGTTGATTAGGATTGCTAGAGTCCTTTTGTTCTTTTTCTCTTTTTAAATCATTAGGCAAGGTCACAACTAAACTAATGTGATTATCTCCATTGAGGGGAAATGTTAATTGATGCTCCGAATCCGTATCCGCTGTATTATGCAAAAAACTTGGAGTTGTCTTGACTAAAGACTCAACACCTTCACTAAATAAGCTAGCACTAAACAATAATGCCCCTAAAAATAATCCATAATGCAGCCTAAACATAACCATTAAGTCACCATCTAGCCAGCTTAATAACATTTTAAGTATAGTTAATAACCGGGTGAAGTACTTCTTATTACAAAAAAATAATGAATGCTATGTTGCCAGTGAATCTCAAGCAAGCATACAGATTAAGCCTGCACTACGCATGCTTCAAAATCCTTCTTAAAGCCACCTGAATAAGGTCAAATTTTAACCCAAAAGCTATAATTAACATATAGTCTGCTTGGAAATGGAGTCTCAAAATGCCTGAACTACATGAAATTATTGATGGAGATGACATCACTGCGCATTACCTGGATGAAGACATAACGAGAGATTATCAAGAAAGAATGAATGAAACATTTAAAATATTTCGTTACAACCATGAAGTATATGCAGTTCGTTATGATGAAACCGATCCGATTGATTCTATTTCGATGTGGAGAAGCCACAAAGGAGAGAATATTAGTACACCCAAAGACAAAATTGGACAAGGAGAAGAAGGAACTGTATACGGAAAAACACCCGATAAAGCGATGAAAGTATCTAAAGGAGGAGGAAGAACACAAAGACATGCCACAGAAACTAATTTGGAAATTTTAAGGCAACAATTTGTGCTTAACGAAAAAGATATTGAACAACACTTCGTTTTAGGATTATGGAATATTAAATCACCAGAAAACGTATATTTTTATATGCCTAAAGTTGAATCAGCAAATTTTAACAGAAACAATGATAAACCTAAGGTTGAAAAATTTATTCTCGCCCTTAAGGAGATGAATGATTTAGGTTACTGGCATAGGGATTTAGCTAATAATCCCTTCCATTACAGCCTTCAAAATTTATTTGTAACAACAGAAGATATAAAAACCATTGATATGGATGCTGGTTTTGCTTATAACGATGGTGATTATGATAGCCGTCGAGTTGTGTTTGGTAGAGATCAGTGGATATATGTATATAACCGCATCTATCCCCCGCATGATGATTTTGATGAAATAGTTCATTGGGAACATTTAGTCGATCGTTGGTACGATGAACATGAAGGACAATGTTTATCAGATCACCCAGAAGAACTACTTAAAATGTATGAGAATGGCGAACTGTCATTGCCAAAAAAAATTGTCAACGATCTACATAAGGATTTCGCAAGCCAAGGTGTTCATGAGTATTTATCAGGAAAGGTAAAGGAAAGAAAACATGCTCGAGAAGTTAGTGCTTATCATTTTTTTACTAGCCCCAAACATCAAGAGGCATATGAAGGCTTAAAAGGCGACGCTCTAAAAAGAACGATTCTTAATGAGCTTAAAGTATCTTTGTCGGATATTACAACGAAAGATGCATTGAAGAAAAAGAAAGCTGCTTTTTTAAAATCCCCTGAAATGGAAATTCTCGATAGACCTCAAGGAAAACCAACAAAAGTCTTAGGATTAAAAACAGATTCTCACAAAGCAGTTGATAAAATATTTAAAGAAGCGGAAAAACGAATAGATAATCCGGGATTAAAGATGTAAGAAAATATAGTAAAACCTGGTTACGCACTGATGCTACGAATATGAAGTACGTTGGGGATTATTGCTGCCCCAACTTACCTATCTAAAACCTTAATAATAGGCCACTATTCGCGCCCTAAAATTCTGTTGATGATAGCAGTAGCTTGATTGTCACAAAGTATGGCATTGGTTTCGGGCACAATCACACAACCTATATTGTGACAAACTTGCTGAGAATCCAAGGCATCGAGGCACAATTTTACTCCGTTCTGAATCAAAGAGATTGTCTGAGTCAAATTCTGGTCATGCTCATGGTTCGTCACTCCTTTATATTGATCTACTAATTCAGCTAATCCTTTTAATGTTTTTTGACGGGCAGTTTGATGTTGTGCTCGTAGTTTACATAGATCTTTTGCTAAATCATGAGTTTCATTATCCGTCATCACCTCATTTGTATCTGCAATACATTGATCAAGACTTAAACGAATTTGATCATTATCAGCAGGAATAATTGGATTATTGGAGCCATTGTAAGAGTTATTGTCTGCGAAAACCGTGGTTGTTACAATTAAAAGAACACTTGCGGCTAATGCTGTGATGCTCATAATAGTCCTTGATTATATTGATTCCAATGTTGATATTATTTAAATGATAGACTGGAAATATTTTTTTGGCTCATATAAATGATGTGTGAGCATTCACCTCCCTCCTACTTGCTATACTAAAAATAAATCCGTTATAGCCTTTGTTGGGAATCAAAATGAAAATCGCAGTGATTTTGCTAGGCATGGAATATACTGACATTCCCTTTGGCCACTTACATCAGCTTGATAAAATTGGCATTGCAAATATTATTATATTGCTCAATAAGGATGAATTTAAGAAGGCCCATGCAACCGAGTTTGTGTTATTTGATCATACAAAGCCCCGAACAATTATAGAGCATTATCAGTCTCAAAGTGACCGACTAAGAATCGAGGTGATAGATACCGGATCAGCGACAACAGAGGAAGAAAAATTAGATTTTTACCTGCAACATGCAGATGGACAATATAAACTCAATCTTTTTCTTTGTAAGGAATCAATGCCCTGGGTAAGTGAAGAGTTAAGCGCTAAACCACCAGTAATAGAAACTACTGAATATTCATTTATTCCCTTTTTTAAAAGCACAGATCGAAAAAAACTACCTTTATTTCACCCCCCTTGCTCCTCAGAGCATGCGATTAAACTCTTGCAAGATGAGACAAACCCTTGCCTTTGCTATAAAATACATTTTTTCGATCTGTTGCATTATCAATGGTTATTTAATATTTTTGTTGAATTAATCAGCCTTAAAATAAAATTGCATGAGGAGAAAAACGCTGAATTTTTACCTCAGTTACGTAAGTTAGTTAAAGAATTCAATAAAAATATAATCAATTTGGAAAAGGCCGAGATTGCCTTTGAGAAAACACACAAAAAAGCATATTTCACACTTGATAAGCCCAAAGCAATCACCCTGCACCGACATGCTAAAAATGTGGAAAACAAGATGAAACTCGATGATGATCTACCTAAATTAATAGGTAAACTAATCGAACTCTATGACAAATTAGCATCTCAGGAACATCTTGATCTTTTACATGAGAAGGATGCCCCCCCGCTCAAGTGAGTTTGATAGTTTCTCTTCCGGAGTTGGCTCACTATAACCCGATAAAATATCCCTTCTTATAGATAAAATATTTTTCATACATTTATCAGAAAGATGCAATTCTTGTTCTAGTAATGAAAGGCCAACGCCCGCTATATTTAAGACCACATCTTTAACTAAAACGGATAAACTGCTGTTTGTATCAAATGCCGACTGAAAGAAGAGGCACGAGTTACTCGTGTACTGATTTAAAACCATCTTGATTGCTTTTTTTAACTCAGCAACTTGTTTACGCAAACTCCCAGAAATACCTAATTCCTTGTGAAAATTCATTAAAGCGACCACCGAAGGTTGCAAAGCAAGTAATAAAACAACATCAACATGACCTTTTTCCAGAGCTAAGCGGATTGCAGAATTATTCCGGACTGCTGAGTCAACTTGTGTATTTTCCAATAGGCATTGAACAATAGTAAAATGTCCTTCTTTTGCTGCATCGCACAAAACATTTTCGATTTGCATTGCATTGCTGTACTTAATTAAATATTTAACTATATGTGCATGTCCACGGCTCACAGCCCAATGCATTATATAATCGGTACTATTTGGGCCAATGTATTTATGTTCAGTAAGGAATCGAATGACATCTAAATTGCCGACTTGAGCTGCTTTAATAGAAATTGCCTTGACTACGAGACTAGAGTTTAAAGCTTCAGGAGATATATTGAGTTCTTTAAGCCAACCGTCTACATCTTTTTTTAATTGACTATTTTGAGGTTGGCTTAGACGTTGTGCTAAAGGTAATTCGGCTTTTTCCTGCATTTTCTTCTCCTAACATTAGAGGTTAAATCTTCGAGTGAGAGGTAAAGAAAAATACAAGTCATCCTGAGCGCTGATGCAAATACAAACAAAGGTTAGCTACTATTGCTGCATCAGCAATAACTCCTAACACATCATTTACTCTTACCTCAGCGACATTACCCGTTTAGTCATTAATACTCGGCATGGCCATTTCTCTAGTCCTTGATGAGAAGATAAGTCGCTTGGTTTGCTCCTTTAATTAACATCAGCAAACCAATGTAAATGTAAACGAATTATATTTATTTGTATATTTTAAAAATCAATTAAATAATCCATTAGCCTATACCTGTTTGCCGGAGAGAGAATAAAAATTAATTCGCTAAACAGGGCTTGAACAACCCAGTCTATGATTGCATGTTGTATCAATCAACACGCTGCGCCCCATTTAAAACCAATCTCTTGTGTCAAAGTTAATTAAAACTAATAATAAATGGCTCGGCGGTTTTTTTCGGGGGATTATATTGAAAACGATTCGTATAATTTAAATTTTTACCATAAACATGCAAGGAAATCGCTACAGAATCAGATGTATTAACGACACTATGAATATCGTTAGGGCTAAAACCAATCACATCCCCAGGAAAACAGGTAATGCTCTTATTCTGTTTCTTGATATCAGCATACCCAGGTTGCGTGCCATCATCCATACGCATCCAAGAATAATTTTCCTCTATACCCACGACACAACCCACTACTCCCCAAGTGTTATGATCATGTGGCGTAATTTCCCGTCCAGGCTCCCAAGCAACTAAATTAACGGCCAAAGTATGATCGGGTTCTTCAAAAATTAACCAGGAAGTAAATCCGTTCACTGGATCAACAGTATAAAAATGTTCCTCAAGCCATTCTGTTTTTTTAACCCAATTACTTAGGACAATTGAAACCTTCTCAATATTGTACTGATCATCATGCTTTAAAATATTTATTTGCCTAAGTTCCTGGATCAAAGGCTTTAACCCTGAAGGAGTATGATAATTCATAATATTTGCTCAAATTGATTAGGTTCTTTAATCAGCATAGCATACGCCTCCATATTATCGCGATGGCAAATTGAGTCATTTTGCCACAACCTACTTTACTGCAATGTTTCGTTCTATACTAATTACAAAATCAATGCTTTTTCACTAGGGAAAGTGGCTCAAATGAAAAAAATCATGTTACTCATCTTCGGATGTAATTTAATGTGCCTCTCACCATTTTTAAGCGCACAAACAAGTGAGTTAAAGTTACTAGAAACTAAAATGGATCAGGCAGAAATCTATCTCAATAACACGCAAAATACGCCAAAGGCATGGGCTTTAGCAGTAGAAATCTCAAATATAATCAAAAAACATCCAGAATATGATGATGGTGAGTTTGCAGAAGGAATGATTGATGTTGTTTCAAGGTTATTAACCAAACCATGGAATTATGCAGGCCCATACATCACTGGCAATAAAAGTACAGGCGCATTGCAGCAGTTTATTCTTGATCATATTAACGAGCTCACTGCTCCTAAAGATTTAAAGACGATGAAGAACAATGTCTCCCAAAATTGTGACCAAGCTAAATATCCTATTTGCAAAAAATTACTAACAAAAATTCAGAAAAGCATGCCCTGATAAAGTGCACCAAAACTAACAAACCCAGCTTGGCTGCAAGCAACTAGGCTACTTATCCCTCATTATAGGCACCCTTTTAAATTTGAAATCCTAATCACCTAACTGTACACTCCACGCTTGGTTTGCCATTTAAAATACAGCGATGTTAAGTAAATTCGAATTAGAAGAATTAGAAAAAGTAAAAGGCCATATTGCGTTACTTCAAAATACTCCTGAAGATCTAAAGGCTAATGAAACATTCATGCTTGAGGCGATCAAGTTAAATCCTTACGCAATGCGCTATGCGGCACCGATACTAAAGAAAAAAGAAAGTTTTGCTCTTAAAGCGCTTGCAATCAATTGTCGATCTTATATTTATCTAGATGTTACATTACAAGACCGCGAAAATATAACCGCTTTTGCCATAAGACAAGATCACAGTTTATATTTCTATGCTTCTGATAGATTAAAAACAGATGAGCATTTTAAAATAAATGCCTTAAAAATAAACAGTTGGCACCCCTGGATAAAATTAAATAAAGTAATAAAAAATAATTTTCTTGAAGGACTCGATGATACCTTTGCAATAATGTACGGGGATTACGGAATTCTTAAGAAAATAAATGGCGCAGAACTAGACCCTAATCAGCTGAAGCATGGGCTCATTGATATCACCCTGCTCCCACAAATTTCTAATTTCTTAATTAATTATGGCATGCCAGGAAAGCAAAGTACTGATAACCCGTTCAAATACGTCCGCGATGCAGAGCGGTGGAACGACGCAACCATGCTTAGAAGCATCGCATGTTTCATAGGCTTTGGTTTACAATTTTTAAGGTTCGCAATGGCCGCCGCAGCAACACTAATGGTTCTACCTGCAGTTGCTTTAGTACATATATTAAAATTTCCAATGACTTACTATTATCAGCATAAGGCCCTGCAACTTGAGGGGGTCATCTGCAATACTCATAGCAATCAGCCTGTCTCTGGAAACACAACTACTTTAGCCGAATTTGTTGCAACGACTAACTCTAGTTTAAATGATTTATCAGGTTATAAGTCTTCAGACATCACATCTTATTCTGAGGACAATATAACAGTCGACAGATATGGTTCATTGCGCAGTACTAACCCTCTATTGTTTTTTAAACCATTGAATAGCCATACCCCCTCTCATCTTCGCGCTAAAGAAATAGTAACTGCACTTGAGCTCGATGAAAAATATAACCCTAATGATTCGAAAGAGAGTGCTATAGGCCGCTCGTTTTATTAACTATTAACGTACTGTGTGACTGTAATCGATCTTGTGGTCCTTAAAGCCTCGTCATTTGAAGAGTTTACAACAAAAGAGTTCCTAATTTATGGTCATTACAAATATTGTCTATGCCATATTCAGGAATATCCCTCTCATTGTTCGTGATGACATGCCACGCGAATAATTGCATTGCAGGTTGATTGTTTCATATTGAGTTTTGCAAGTCTTATCAACCAATAAATCGTGCTATGCGTGAGACAATTGAGGCAATTAAAATGATTTATAATTAATCAAAAAGATTTATTAATCGCAGGTCTGGCATGATTACGCGCCTTTTTAAAAAAATAAATGATATGATTGTGACGCTACGAATGAGCATGCTCTTTCTTTTTATTTCTCTTTTTGTCACCACCATCTTATTAATCATCCTGATAACCACGCAACGCTACTCTGAGGCTTTGTCGGATATAGCGCATCAGCGGATGGTGAATGAATCTTTACTGATATTAAATAGATTACATAAAAATATAGGACCAGCCCAAATACATAGCCAATTCGCAGCTCGTCTCATTGAAGAAGGAGAAGAAGAAGACATCACTCACAATTTTACTACTCAAATCATTTCATTAACCACGAATATAGTTAAAATAATACCCTTAGTGGTTGGTGCCCATTGGGGAGACGAAGAAGGTAATTTTATTTTTGCCCAAAAAGAGCCTAATGCCAGTATCACCTCTGATATTTATCAACGAAATCATGGGGCAACAACAAGGACAATTATTAATCGTGACATACAAGGCAAGATCATAAAAAAATATTTATCAAATGATATCAGTTATGATCCCCGCACACGTCCCTGGTACCTGCAAGCAAAAAAAGAAAAGAAAACGGTTTGGACAAATGTTTATTTGTTTTATTTTCAACAAAATAATGGATTAACTGTTAGCTCGCCTGTTTTTAAAAATGGAAAATTCTTTGGTGCTTTTGCTCTTGATATTGATTTAAGTGATTTGTCTCAATTTATTAATAAAATTCAAATAGTAACCCCCAATAGTTATTTATTGTTGATAAAGAAGGAAATTTAATTGCATCTTCAGGCAGCTCATCTTTTGCTAACTTAGCAAAGAACACTAATATTCATTCCAAGTAGGGATATTCTTAATATCTAGTTTAGTAAGTCATATTGTAAAACCACTTAAAATACTGGTAGCAGAAACAGAAAACATCAAGCAATTTAATTTAGACAACAAAATCGTCATTCACTCCAAAATAAAAGAAATAATCCAATTAAGAAATTCCGTGGATTCAATGAAATTAGGACTCAAACTATTCCAGAAATACATTCCTAAAAGTCTTGTCAGACAGTTAATTGAATCTGGCGAAGACATAAGAACGGGGGGTGTTAGAAAAACGTTGACTGTTCTTTTTTCAGATATTAAGCGTTTCACTGCAATAGTTGAAAAAATGGAACCCAGTGTGTTAATGCAGCAAATGGGAGAATATTTGGAAGAATTATCTCAAATTATTATCGATGAGAAAGGGACAATAGATAAATACATTGGTGATTCTATTATGGCATTTTGGGGTGCACCTTTGCCTAATGAACGCCCTTACCATCATGCGGCAAGAGCAGCGCTACGATGCCAAAATAAATTAACCGTGTTGAATAAAATGTGGCAAAAAAAAGGAAGAGAAGCCTTCATTACACGTATTGGAATCCACATGGGCGATGCTATTGTAGGTAATCTGGGCTCATCTGAGCGTCTAAATTATACAGCTATAGGAGATGCAATTAATATTGCTAGTCGACTCGAGAGTATCAATAAAAATTATGGAACGAAGATTATTGTAAGTGATACAGTTTATGAAATAATAAAAGATCAATTTATTTTAAGGATGATCGATTGCGTTGTAGTCAAAGGGCGCACGCAAAGCTGCTACATTTACGAACTGTTAACTGATAATGTTCAAGACCTCGAGTTTGATCTCAATGCCTATAATTCTATTTTTGAACAAGGATTTTTGCTTTATAAACAACAGTTATGGGATGAAGCCATTGAGCATTTTAAAAAATGTCTAGAAATCTATCCTGCAGACATCATTGCACCTATATTCATTGAGCGATGCCAACAATTTAAATCCAATCCACCAAAGCCTGGCTGGCAAGGTATTACGGAATAATCGTTATATTGACTGACTATGTATTCTGACTTGCAACTGCGACATAAATTTGAAAAAAAATGTAATTGCATCTGTAGGATTGTATTTCTTCTTTTAATGTATCGTTAATAGTTGATTCATACTCTCTTCAACAAATGTTCTATGCTGAATGGCAACAATATGATTGTAAAAATCGGATGTTTCGTTCTGGCGGCGATTAAACCAAGTATGTCCTTTATAGGCATTCGAAATTGCTGCTTGCTCAATCATGGCCTCTAAGGTTTCAATTGCAGTGGGAATCTCATGATCTTTATATTTTTTATATAGATCAAAAATTGCGGCAGCGCCTTTAGGTATATTAATTTCGTCACCATTGACTAGTATACGTTGTTCACCACCAAAGACTCCAATTTTACCATCAAGCTTAATGATGTCTGCTAAAATGTCCTCAAGAGTACTTTCTGCTTTTCTTGCAATAATATTTTCTTGAGAATTTGTTGACGCATGGAGCCATATTTCCTTGGCTTGATTGAAATAGAGTTCAGCTCCAGTGTCGTTCACATGAAGCATTGATTTGATGAATTCTTTTGTTGCTTGTTTTCTCAGAGATGAATCAATCACTTCTTTGTATTGATAGGAATTATTATCTAAATAAGGCTTATAGTGCACCTCAATCAGTCTAACTGCTGCCACAGGATTATTGAGCGCTTCTCCCACAAGAGCATCAAATTTATTTCCTAAAGCATCGAGGTTAAGACGCAACGAACTATCTTCTTTATAGTCATTGTTGTATTCTCTAAATTCATCCATGATCTGTGCTTTTAAATTAGGATTATCGATAAGGAAATTTAAAAATTTTTCATTTCTTATCAGTTCTTCTCTAAGTAGTGCACTGCGCTCGCTTTTGTGAGCCACTAACTCTTCTCGTAATTTAGGACTTCCAATAGTTGCATTAGCTATAGGTCGATAAATTTGCTCATCAAATAAAGCTCTTTTAAGAAAAACCGAAAAAGCATCTTTGATGAAATTAGGATCATTCTCAATTCCATTCAGATCTAAAAGAGCATTATCAGCTTTATCAGGAAAAGCACGTGGTTTAGCATCCTTTAAATATGGGAAATTAGTGATATCTCTTTGAGTAATTGGGAAAGCATCTTTAGGTTTTATGCCATGCACTCTTATAGAACCGTAATATGGCTTATTAGGATTTATGCCCCTGTATTTTGATGTGAGTGGCCAGGTTGCTTGATCATGATCAATTTTATAGGATTTAATCTCGATTGGATCATAGCCAATATTACCACCATGCAAATCATTCTCTTCCTCACAATAAGCAGCTGCTAATACTCTACCAATACCTGATTTGACTAGGTCCCTCTGCTTGGGCGAACACATGCGACCAGTCTTCTTTTTTTCTTTTAGATAGTAATCATGCAAGGATTGAAAATGCTCTATCTCCCGAGAAAGAACCCCTACTCGATTCCCTTCAGCATCATGCACGCTTCTAACTCTGGGTGTACGACCATTTAATAGAAGACGATACGATATGCCATTAAACGCCTCTATTTCCGTAATACTTCTTCCTGAGACTTCTTTTTTTAAAATTTCTATCGCTGGTTTATCATCTTTTTTTACTTTCTTAGCACTATGATTAGGAGTTGGTGCCTGCTTTTCTCTAATTATTTGGGCATTAACTGAATGATATTTCGCAGAGCTTTTGCTTTTAGGAGGTAGCATTTTAGGTTTTTTTATTTGAGATAGCTCTTGCTGCATCAACCTTAATTTATTAAGTAACTCCTCATTTTGAGAATGATTATAATCAGCACTTGAAAGAATTGCGTTGATAACAATCTCAACTTTTCTTTTGCTTGTAATCGTTAAAATTTTCGACTGATCAATAACATCCGTGTATCCCAGTTTTTGAAACAAGGGGAAATGGTGCTCTAGATACTGATTATTCGGAGAATTATCGCGTATTACTAAGATAATAAATGGCTTCTTCTCAGGCAGATCTATATGCTGGGGGAGAGAGTCTTCATGAGTATAAATCTCTTGAAACCCTACTTTGCTATAAATACTAGAAATTTTCATTGTTATAGTTCAAGAATGACCATTATTCGGGCATTGTAACACTCTAAGTTAGAAAAATTAATAAAATATCACCTTAATGAAAAAATAAAGGTCTAATTGTATCAAATGCCACCCATATAAACCAAGTGAAGCAATCGCCACTTCATTCTCTACCCCCTAGCCATTGAGATATGCCATATCTTCTTTTTAATACAATCAGACAATTTTTATTGCTATTATTTTCTAAAAATGAAAATATAAAAAGCAATGGTGTCACACTATGGGACAGCTGCTATGGACAGTAAAATTGAAAAGCCATTCACACTCACAATGCTGGGGACGCTCACTGAATTTACCCCCGAATTAAAACAAGCCCGCAAATCGACTCCTTATATTAAGGGAGCGGCAGTAAAGGATTACCCTAAAGGAGAAACATTGAGTGTCATCTCTTCTTTAATTAAAACAAGTTCACCAGTTAAAACCACCAAAGTAGATGCAAAAAATCCTTATCCCTTTCAGGCTGATGAAATTACTGTCATTAATGGGCCGAAAACAGATGGTTCTGATGTTGGAGAGAAAATTGGTCTGGGTCTGGCCGCAATACTCAAAGCGATTGTGCGAGGACAAACGCCAATTAACATTGTTGCTCATAGTAGAGGCGTTGTTGAAGCCATTTTGATGGCCCATGAATTAGAAACGATACAATCAATTATAACAGCATGTGTTACTTTTGAAGACGTGTTAAAGCATCTAACAGAACAACAGGCCAAAAGATACAAAGGCACCCCCAAAAATAATACCCCAGATATTATAGAACCGCTAAAAGCTCAAATAAATCTGATACCTAAAGAAGAACAAGAACAATGGTTTAATCAACTTAAAACACATCTACCCAATGCCTCAATAAATCTTTTTGGCATCGATCCTGTCCCCGGAGATTGCTTTCCGATTACATGGTATGACGAGCGCTATTTTACAGTACCCCAAATTATAAAAAATACTGAGTTAATTTATTATGCAAACGAACGTTCTGATTGGGGATTTACTCCAATGCGTCCTGAGGTAGTTTCCACAGAAAAACAAAGTCTTGTTTGTTATTCTATGCCAGGGCATCATGGAACAGGATCAAATGGAAATAATGGCTCCCAACAAGGAGTAATCGTCTCCCCCGATGGTTACAAAACCACCCACGTGCAAAAATTAATGGTATATAAGGTACTTAACTTTTTAAGCAGCCATAAAGTAACGTTTAATGATGGCTCTCAGATCTTTCATCAACATACTGCTTTAGGTAGAAAATATTTGGGGGACTATGCCGGGAAAAAATCAATCGATGTGGCATTACTCGATTTTCCTACTATTTTACGCAAACTTTATGCGGTAATTGCCAAAAATCAGATTGCGTATGATGCATATAATGCAACTCATTATGCCTATATGGGTCTCACGAAACAACGCAGAGTCTTGCATAAAGGACATGTCTATGGCCTCTTCAATGAAGTCTTTACGACGTACTCTAGCTATGTCAATGAAGAGCATGCTTTATTAATCCAAGCCCATTTTTTTAAAATTTTTGGTCTTAATACCGCAAGCAAAACTCTTGCTGAAATGCTCAACACTGCAAGCTCAGTCCTAGAGGAGCACATTAAAAAAATCACCGCTAAGGAAAAAGAAACATCCATCCTAGATTCTGAAGTGACTCGCAAAAAAGTGTTAGACACATTTGGCATTGTGATTAGGCAGGTTAGCCAACGATATTTATCTGATGATTGGGGCTCTATTGAAAAACAAAAAGAAAAAGGAACTTTGTATCAAGCAATTATTGATATAATCACTAAATTTAAAGAATTATCTAAGTTAGAGAATGTAACGGTTCAACAATTTGTCGCAGAACTACTTCTTTTGAGCTTCACCAGCATCAATCATACGCTGGTGCTTCAAGCACAAGACTTGGAAAAAGATTTTAATTACTTGCAAGAATCTATAGATTATCGCTTAACGCAATTTTTTAGTGAGTTATTAACCCAAGTAAATCAAATCGAAACAAATTCTCCAGTTATTCTGAGTGATATTATAAATTCCGAAGAATATAAAAAACTACCAAGCCATCCGGCAGCAATCAAAATATCTCATATCTATAAAAAACTGACCGGAAAAGGCCTGGAAAAATACAGCTGCGATCAACTAACCAAGACTTATGAAGAGCAATATACGAACACTATTGAAGAGTTTGCAACGCTTTATCAGCAAATCAAGATCTTTGTCCATGATTTAGCGACCTTACGCAGTATAGTCCCGAGCAAAATAATTGAAGTAGACGAGCTGAACTTGCTCAAACAAGTGAATGGATTAATCGCAACGGCAGCAGAACGCTTTTATAAAGACAGCCCCAATAGACTTCCCCGCTTGGCTGGCTCAGAGTTCATGAAGTTAGCCGCACTACATGCCATTGAGCATTTTGTTGTAGTAGATCCCACCAAAGAAAAAAATAAAGAACCAGAAAAAACAAATACAGAAACGACTCGTGTTGTTTCAAGAACGCATTCTTTTTACTCAAAGATGAATACCGCGACTAATGGAGAAATCACTCCTATAGAAAGTATTACGGCAACACAGCCATAGACATGATTAAACAGGTATTAATTGATCATGAATCATTAAAAACTTATCTAAGCAGATAATGTAAGCCTCACTCTATTACAACTGCCGCGAATCCAATTGCTTCTGGCTTCATATCAGAAATTCCTTTTCATAGTTTTCTCCATACATTACATGAAGAAGGGCCCACGCAAATTATTCCTCTCAGTGTAAATAATGATCTCCAGTGTCATTACCTAGCTACAGCACCTGGATTATTAGCTAATTTTATTCGTATCCTCCATGATGAACAAATCAAAACAAAGGTAAATGCAAGCTCACAACTTTTTTATGTAATTCGTGGAAATAGTCGAAGCGTATTGGAAAACTTGACTATTCCTTGGAATACCGGTGATCGCTTTGCTAAAAATTCGTTAGACATTATTGGCTGACCTGTTGCGATTAGCCAGTACTCGTTTATCCATTACCCTTCGCCATAATGGAGGGAAAAGAGCCGTAATTATCATTCCCAGATAACCGGAAGGAAGTTGAGGACTTGAGTCAATATGCCTTAATACTTGATAAGGACGTGCTCCATAAACATGATGATCAGAATGTCTTTGCAGATGAAAAAGAAGCATATTACTCAGCCAATGACTTGCATTCCATGAATGCTGAGCTGACACTTTTTCATAGGATCCATTCGCAAGTTTTTTACGTTCCAAACCATAATGCTCAATATAGTTAATGATTTCCAACAGAAAAATAGCAGTCAACGACTGCAGGATAAAAAATAAAAGAGCTCGCCATCCACCATAATAAAAAAGAGCGATTGCCAGAACAACCGGCAAGCCCATAATCCACCAGAATTGATTGTGCACATGGTACCATCGATATCCTAGACGATTTAAACGCTTACGCTCTATGTTTAGTGCAGAACGAAAAGAACCAATAATTGTTCTTGGTAAAAAGCGATACAAGCTTTCTCCAAGTCGAGACGTCGCAGGATCTTTAGGTGTAGCCACATGAACATGATGCCCACGAACATGTTCAATAAAAAAGTGACCGTAGCATACACTCACTAATAACGCTTTACTTAGGAGTTGATCCATAGTGGAATTTTTATGCATTAACTCATGAGCAAGAGTAATCCCAATCCCACCAGTTAAAAGACCAATGGATAGACTAAAGCCAATAAATTCTGTTGCTGTTAACGGAAAACGTACAACTAAGTACGTCGCAAAAATCATAAAACAATATTGTACCGGCACATACATCCAGGTAATAAGTTTGAAATATTTGTCTTTAAGCAATAAATGTTCTTGAGTACTCTCTGGATTGCTGGGATCAAGCAACCATACATCGATTAAGGGAATCAACGTGAATAAGACAAAAAATGGAAGAAAAGTATAATAATGGCCAAAGTAAAAACCAATAAAAGGCAATATAACCAATGCATAGGCCAACATAAAACACAGCTTTTTACTTAGTTTCATTTAAATACCATTTTCAACGTTTATATATAAAATATAGCTGAATCATCAATAATATAATAGCGAATAACCCTAATCATTTGGCCCAAAACTGCTCGCTTGATGAATGGAATCAAGCAATGCTTGTCTATTCGTTTGAATCGCGATAATCTTGCCTGACAAATGCCACGGAATGCTTAACTTCTGCAGATGAAAAGGACTCGATCCTCCCCTGGATAGCTATCATCAAGCCCACAAGTAACATTCCAATAAGCAATAACCCAGAATTTTCAAAAGACCGTACTACTGAATTCATATTCAGTAGAAAATAATCAATTGAGTTTGGTGAAAATTTTTAAATTTTAGGGATGATTAAATGAATTCAGCGAGTTTAAAATGGAGTGCCTTTTTAGTCATGTCGACATTAGTAGGAATGCCAACATCTGTAAATGCCTCCGCGCCCGTACCATCGGAAATCTCCCGCGATACTCATCATTGGTATGTCGGTATGGATGTAGGATTTATGCACACAATCATGAAAGATGAAATGACTGTTCCTAATGGTTCAGAGGCACCCTCTCCCTGGGATCTTGATCAATATTCTTTGGATAGACATCAACCAATTATGCTCGATGTTCAAGCAGGACATCGATGGAATCGTAGTGAGCAATGGCTTCCATCCTATGCATTAGCTTTGCGCTATGAGCATGTTTTTTCAAAAAACATTCATGGATTGGTAACGCAATATTCACTCCCTGAGTTCACAAATTATTCTTACAGTTGGAGCATAGAAGCTGATGTTGTTTCAGTGTATTCAAAGCTTGATTTAGTTCGAATCGGTCGCTTTATGCCCTATGTCGATCTTGGACTTGGGGTGTCATTCAATCGAAGTCACGCCTATAATGAAGCAGCTCTTCCCGATGTAACTTCAAGAACCAGTCCTGATTATGCTTCCAAAAGAAATAATCAATTCACCTACAACCTTGGTGCTGGCCTAGATTGTTTCTTTACCCAGAATCTCTTAGTATCCGCTGGCTATAGCTATCAATCATTTGGCAATGTTTCCTCAGGTTTTGGCCAAGGGCTAGACTGGCGCGATGCTCAGCTGCATTTAGGTAAGTTTAAAGCCAATATGGGATTAATCGGTGTTTCTTATCTATTTGATAACTCAATGCCAAAAAATCCTGCAGGTTTTAAATGATTGGATTACTGAACCTAGCAAGAGAATATGGTGGTATGACGGCCGCCATATTCTCTAATAAGGAACTCGAACTCCAAAGATTATCTTTGAGTCATATTCACTGAGAACAAAATTTTTCTCCAACATGGTTTGAAACAGTGATTTTGGGACTTCGGTTAATTTGTTTGGCCAGCTAAAAAGCATGATTGTTAAAATATTGCGATGCTCCCCTTTAATAAGGTCAAATGAGTTTTCCTTATTAGGAAGGATGCCATAGTTTTTATTGTAAATCGTTTTTAAATGAGCTTTAATTTTATCAATCGTTTTCGAATCGCTACTCTTGATCAGCATAAGGCAAACACCAACCTCAACAATAACATCGTACTCAGTGCGTGATATTATTTCATCGATGTGGGTATTAAAATATTCAGTAATCCAATGAAACAAGTTCGGATTAAGTTGTTTCTGATAATAACGGCTTTCACTTAAAATAAAGTGGGTCATACCATAGATTTTTGCAGCATAATCTAAATCAGTTAATTGAGCATCCTGACTATCAGGAAAAATTTTCTTAAATTTTTTGGTATACGATTTTCTTAAGTCAATAATTCCCAAATCATAAAGATAATAAACATAATTAATAAGCTGCGCCCCATATATTTTAATATTCTCTTCATCAAGAATAAATTTTTCAAAATCGCTACTCTTTGTTTTTAAAAAACTAATGATTTTGGGCGTGTCAGGAAATAATGGAGTACCCTCCATATGATAAAAATATATTTTATTAGTCAAAATAAGCAAACTGAGATAGTAAGCTATTCGAGGATACTTCAAACTTTCTTTTATTCTTCTTTTAGTTTTTTCAGTATCCCCATCAGTAATTGATAATAATCTTTTGTTTTCAATCTCAATCACAATGTCATTCTGAAGATTTTTATAGAGATATCTATAGCGACCACCAAGCAAATACAGATAGTTAATAATAGGATTAATGTATTCTTCATTGCCCGTTAAGGTATACATTCTCATAGCAAAGTGCTCTTGATGTGTAACGGGTAAAGTATAAAGTTTCGATTGATACTCTTTTAAAATGCGCTCACCAATATTGGCATGACATATGGAATTAAATAAAAATAAAATTACAATTAAATAGTGCACTAGTTCTATATATATGTTCAGTAAAATAAAGGGTTAGCATTTTAGCAATGTAATGCTCCTTATTCAAACTGAAATGTTAAAAAATGGGTAAAATAACTACTTAATGTATAGTTTGTATCTTTATATTTTGAAAGATATACGGTGATGCAAAAAAAATTTACTCAACCCCTTTTCGGGTATAAATAATATTTTATACCTAAAAATGGATAAAATTGAAATTATCCCTATTAGGGTATATAATCCATAATATCCCTTATAAGGTATTAATTTGCTCAGGAGCGTTTATGCTGATCCACTCACCACAGGAGCTGGCATTGCTGATAAAGAATCAACGAAAAAAACTTCAGCTAAGTCAAGCTGAAGTTGCTGATTTAGTGGGTTTAAAGCAAAAAACTATTTCTGCCATTGAAAATAATCCAGAAAACATGCGGTTAAGTACTTTATTTCGGATATTATCCGCTCTGAGCTTAGACTTCAAAGCGTCAGAAAAAAACGCTCCTCATACAACAACCAATCAATGGAACGATGAATGGTAAAAAAAAATCAAACTCTTTATGTCTTAATGAATGGCATTTTGGTGGGGCTGCTTGAGAAAACACCACAGGGAGGCTTGAAATTTACCTACCACCACGATTGGTTAAACCAAGCAGGGGCTCGTCCCATTTCATTATCTTTACCGCTCATTAATAATACTTATTCTGGCGATGTTGTATATAATTTTTTTGATAATTTGCTTCCAGATAATCAGCAAATTCGCGCGCGAATTCAGGCACGATTTCAAATAGCAACCAGCCAGCCTTTTGATCTACTCGCAGGCATTGGTAGGGATTGCGTAGGGGCCATTCAACTGGTGACTGCCCCTTTAGCGTTTGAGAAAAAAATCAAATTTAAACCTTTAACAGAGCAGAAAATTGCCTCAATTTTACGAAATTATCGAATAAACCCCTTAGGCATGAGCCAAGAAGATGAGGAGTTCCGAATTTCCATTGCGGGGGCGCAGGAAAAAACAGCCTTTTTGTATCATGAAAATCAATGGTGCGAGCCATTGCAAGAAACGCCAACTACCCATATTTTTAAATTACCCATTGGCTTTATTGCCCATCAGCAGATGGATTTAAGTGACAGTTGTGAAAACGAATGGCTATGTTCTCTTCTTGCGAAATGCTATGGACTACCCGCAGCCGATTGCGACATTCTTCAGTTTGAGGACATCAAGGTTTTATCAGTAAAACGATTTGATCGCAGAGTATCTCGTGATAAAAGCTGGATTATGCGCTTGCCACAAGAGGATATGTGCCAAGCCCTAGGCGTTTCGTACAACATTAAATATCAATCGGATGGAGGCCCCGGTATAAAAGAAATCATGAAATTATTGCTTGCATCAGCAAACTCGATTGCAGATCGCGATGTATTTTATCGTACTCAAGTTTTTTTCTGGCTACTTGCCGCAATTGATGGCCATGCTAAAAACTTCAGCCTTTTTATTGAAGCAGAAGGAAAATACAGACTCTCACCACTATATGACATCATATCGGCCTATCCACTGATAAAGAAAAATCAACTGCAACCCCAAAAAATTAAAATGGCGATGGCTCTAAAAGGGAAAAACAAGCATTACCATTGGCACACCCTACAACGTCGGCATTTTTTAGACACGGCAAAAGACGCAAATTACTCTCCAGATCGAGCGGAAATGATTCTCAATGAAATGTTGGAACAAACAGATTCTGTGATTCAAGAAGTTGCAAAACAATTACCAGAACACTTTCCTAAAAATATTTCCGAACCTATATTTGAGGGCTTGCGAAAAGCAAAACAAAAATTGGAGCAATGAACTGGTTATATGTTGGGGCACTAAAATCAATAAAAATCCTTCATACTATCATCAAATAATCTTCTTAAAAAAGAATTAATTACAAAAATTAGACTTTTTTGAAAATTGTCTACTATAGTTATTTTTAATAATAAAAATAAATTAGGGGATATCATGTTACTGCGATGGACCGGTGTAACACTCTTGTTTTGCATACTAAATTCTCCATGTTTTGCTGAAGAAAAAGAGATTGCAATTACAATTGATGATCTACCCTTTGTTGGCTCAGGTACCAGCACACCAGCAAGTCTGAAAAGAACCCAAGCTCGATTTATGGCAATAGTTAAAGCACTTGTTGATAATCAAGTCCCAGCTACAGGGTTTGCTATTGGTGGAGCAGTCGCGAAAAATGAATGGGATTTGCTAGAGACCTTTCGCAATCAAGGGTTTGCCTTAGGAAATCACACATACACTCATAAAAGCTTAAATAATATGAGCGCCGATAAGTATATAGCCGATATAGATCGTGCAGATACCGTATTAGCACCAGTGCTAACAGAGCCTAAATATTTTCGCTACCCTTATCTGGCAGAAGGTACTGGTCAAAAAAAACAAAAAGTGTCTAACTACCTAGCGGCACATCAATATACTATTGCCCCAGTAACGATTGACAGCAAAGACTATGAGTTTAATGCGCGCTTCTACAGAATACCTTATAGAAAAAGAGCCGCCAATCTTCCTGCATTCAAAAAACGTTATTTGGCTTACATCTGGCAACAAACATTAAGAGCTGAGAAAAATTCTAGGGGAAAAAATACGAAGCAAATTTTATTAATCCACGCAAATCTTCTCAACAGCTTATGTTTAGAAGATATCATTGAATTATATAAAAAAAATGGATACAAATTTATTAGTTTAGCTGATGCTTTAAAAGACGATACCGCTCAATCATTGAATAACAATAAAGAAGCATTAAATAGCGTTATACCACCATTTAAAGCAGCAGGGAAAAAAGTATCTGAGCATCAAAGCTAGTCACCTTCCCTTCATCCGCCCTGACGGGCACCTTCTCCCCATTCCCAATTCATGGAAGGACAATCCCCTCTCCCGCCCGAGAGGGTTAGGGTGAGGGCAAAACTACCCAGAAATTAATTTATTTTTTTCTAATCGAGATACTGCGTTTTTGGGTAAAAGAATCCAATAATGACCATGATTCTTCATATGACCAGCAATCAGCGTCGCTTTTTCACCGCCGCCCCAAAAAACATCTCCGCGCACTTTGCCACGTATCGCACCACCCGTATCTTGAGCAATCATCAAGCGTTGCATGGGCTTATTCTCATCAGGATTCGTGCTGTCTGGACGCGTTGTTGCTAACCAAAGAGGAGCTCCCATAGGCACCCATTGCTTATCAATAGCAAGAGAATAACCAGGAGTTAAAGCCACACCTTGCGAACCCAAAGCGGAACCATCCGACATCTTACGGAAAAAGACAAACGATTTGTTTTTATTGATCACTTTATCCATCTGTTTGGGATGTGCTTCCAAATAGCGTTTGATTGCTTGCATGGACGCGTTATCTTTAGTCATAACGCCTTTTTTGATCAAAACCCCAGCAATAGCAGTATAAGGCGCGCCATTTTGAGCATCATAGCCAACATAAAGACGCTTACCGTCCTCAAGTTCGATGACTCCTGAACCTTGAATTTCCAAAAATAAGCGGTCAATTGGGCTATTAATCCATACTAAAACACGGGCTTTGCCTTTAAGCGCGCCATGATTAATTTGTGCGCGAGTATAATAAGGAACCAGTTTTTTACCTTCTAACCGGCCTATAAGACGGCGGTTTTTTAAATCATTAAAGAAAAGACCTAAATCAGTCGTCACCAAATCATCAGGCGTTTCATAAAGCGGCACATGAAATTCTTTGGATTTAGTATAACTGCCTTTAATTGCAGGCACATAATAACCAGTAAATAAGCCAGGTTTTTCACCTGTATCTGTAAACTCTACAGGAGTAAACCACTTTTCAAAAAAGTGTTTTACTTCTTGCTCATCAGTGGGCGAAATTTTTAAAGCCGCAATACAGGCTGGTTGCCAATCCTTTACCTGCAAATCAATATGCTCCGTCCCTACAACCTGTTCTGGACTTTGCTTAATAAAAGCACGGCAAGAAGTCTGAAAAGTTTGTAAGGACTTCTTCAGATCTGCAGACTTCCAGCCAGGTAATCGATCAAAATCAGCCTGTCGAAACAGAGTTGATGGCTTTTTCGCGGGCCAAAACCACCACGCTGAAAAACTCAGGGCAATTAAGGCGAATAAAGTTGTAATAGAGATTATTTTCGTTTTCATAGGCGGACAATTTTTACACGTTATGGAATATTTTGCAACGACAAATGACAAAATTTAAACACTTACTGCTTATAAAAACACTCTTGCTACGCAAACAATTTTTTTATAAGAAAATGATTTTAATTAATTTCTGCTAAACTCACAAATAAAAAATCGAATGAATTGTCAATATAAAAAAATATTTGAGGCGTCGCGAGATCAAGCTGAAATAGTGTGACTGAAAACACCAAAACGCAACATATAACCCTCGCCCCCCCCGTATGTGCTAGGTAATTCATTGACAAAAAAAGCTAACTAGCCGTAGGCTGGGCAGCTAAGCCCAGCGCTAAAGTATTTCCTTCTTAGAAACACCCCGGATAAGATATCTGTTAATTGGGCTTCATAATGGAATTTTTGGAGAGTACGAATTAACTTAGCAGATGCTGGGCTTAAAAGCCCTGCCTAACCGGTTATCTATGTGGTGGTACTACTGTCATCCCCGCAAAATTAAGCACGCTTTGCTCCTGAGTCAGGTCCAGTCCATAAGGATTATCCTCCTCCTTGCTTAGCACATCACGCATCGGTGTCGCGGCCACCGCAAAAAAGCGCATGCCTT
>Ga0209935_1000499_pt1 | contig 95237 bp, 85 predicted proteins | sample ThiBio_1000_plan_2_FD_183958 | JGI IMG/M metagenome (GOLD analysis project Ga0209935, IMG submission 183958) | Wastewater bioreactor microbial communities from Cape Town, South Africa - Thiocy_cont_1000_plan (SPAdes) | ecosystem: Engineered > Bioreactor > Thiocyanate-remediating >... | reverse complement strand
TCAGCCCTGCACCGCTCAGCGTCACACTGGGTTGAGAGGCACCATTCGAAAAGGTCATCTTCACACTCGTTATCGTATCGTTCCAGCTCCTGTTCACGAAGCTGAACTGCATAGCACTGTTGTTGGCACAGGTAAAATAGGTGCGTTCCGATGGCGGTACTCCTGTAACTTTACCCTTCTCAACCGAAAAATCAGGTATCGGGGCAAGATCCTGCATAGGGATGATATCAGTCCTTGGGTCTTTGGTAGCATCAAGCAATAAACCTGTTGCTATAAGATTTTGAGTACTCCATAAATGGTCCCTATTGGCTACATCAAGGTTCAGGGTCTGGTGCATACGCAATACCTGGCCTTTGGTGAACATCTTATCACAATAGGTATAATCCATTATATTCTGGGAGTTTACCGTATCGGGATAATCAATAACCACAGTTTCGGTATCATGAATGATGTAATTCTTAGCGTAGCCTAAAGCACAGGTAGTATCATATAATGCTGTAGGAGTGCAATTTTGCGGATTATGACCTTTTGTAGGAGGGGTATCGTCTACATCATCATCACCACATCCTACTTCAGGATTATTAGTATCGCCCCAGGTATGTTTCAGGTTCAGGCAATGACCTATTTCATGATTAATTGTTTTGCCTGCTATCATATAATCATACAAGGATATTACACCATCGTATGGTGCCATAGAAGGTGCCTGTACTGCTGAAGGATAGTACGCATAGGCCGCCGCGCTCGAATGGCCGGGCATAGACCGCACACTCCATATATTTATATAAGCATTATTAGGCCAGTCATCATATTTAGCCTGGTCCCCACCATTATATGCCAGGTAAGAACGGTGGTGCAGGATACCTTTTGTTGGATTACCATTGGGATCTCTATTGGCCAGGTGCAGTACTATCCTGGGATTACCTATATAACCCGGGTGTAATGGGTCATGGTACCTGTACGGAGAGATAACATCAGCCGTATCTGCATTTTCTTGCATATAAGTCTTATTCCATTCCTTAACTGCTTCATAAATGTCATTGTCATCTACATACTCTGCTCCGTAATCATGTATCACATGTATTACTATCGGAATGTGATAAACATATTTATTACGATCTGCAGGTGATTCAGGTGGAATAGTCTCTACAACCCCTGGCTGGCTACCATTGATGGCACTATCTGGGTCCGCTGTACCTTTTGCTGCATACCTGCTCAGGTCTATATGTTTAAGCCCTTCTTTAATCTGCTGCTCCATTTGAGCTTCAAACTGAATGATCTCGGGATGTTCGGCCCGGGCCTTATTCATCATCTCATCGGTTGCACAAGTCTTGTTCTGTGCATACACACTACCTACAGTGCTTATTGTCGCAGCGAGTACCAGTAAAGATTTTTTCACCATTTTTTTATAATTAATTAATATTATGTTTAAATAACTAGCCTTACGACCAAAGGTAAACATTCTCGCCAAAAAAATAGCGAAAATATTTGTCATACTTTAGTCCTAATTTTTCTCTATCATCAGCTTTTGTGTAACTGTTTTGTCTGCTATAGTTACTGTTACAATATACAGGCCTGAGGCAGGGAATAAACTACCAGGGATATCTTCTGTTACCAATGCTCCCGGAGTATATACCCCGTTGTTTACATACATTACCTTCCCGGTTATGTCTTTCACTTCGTATGACACTTTGCCATCTGTACCTGTAGTGAACATCATCTTGCAATCACCTTTAGACGGGTTAGGGTATATCATTATCGCATTGGGATGTTCCATTGCTTCCTTCACCTCGGTAGGGAACTGGCTTATTCCGAAATCGTCAAAATAGCAGGTATTACCATTGTTATATGGACGATAGCGGAACCTGAAAAATACTTTATCGCCACGGAATGAGGTAGGTATGCTTATGGTTTGGGGCTTCCAGTCACTGGGGGCTGAAGGTGTATACTCAGAAGTTATTTTTCCCTTATTCAACAAGCTGGAACCGCTTATAGAACCTATCTTGGTCCAATAAGTGCCGCATGTATTACTGGCATATATTTCTAACGAATCTTTTGCTGAATTACCACTTACGTAAGCACCGGAAGTAAAGAAATTAAGGTTGGCATCACCTGAAGGCACGTTGCTAAGGTCAAATGCCGGAGAATAAATATCGTCCCAGTCGCCTGCAGCACTACCTGATGCAGCTTCGGGATTGCTACGGTCATCAAGCGCACGGTATTTGATACATCCGTAAATACCATAACCGGCACCTCCGAACCATTGCCACTTAAAGGTATTTTTATAATAGTTGAATAAAGGCCAGTTATTCATATCACCGGGCGATGAAAAATAATTGTGATAACCAAGGCCCGGCAATGCATTATTATCTGCCACATACACGGCACTATCAAAAGTGGTCGTTTTTGATCCGCTATTATTACCCGTAGCTTTTAGCGTTACAGACACCCAGCCAGGTTGAGTGAACTGGTTGATAACCGTGGTCATGCTCGTCGACGATGGTGTAGTAGCACTATTTGAGAAGGTCCATTCTACGTTAGTAACCGTATCATTCCAGCTCTGGTTCTTAAACACAAATTTTGTAGTAGGATCATCGGCACATAGAAAAAAGCTCCTTTCAGAAGGTGGTATACCCGTTTTGCTGCCTTTCTCTACAGAAAATTCGGGCGTTGGGGCAAGGTCTGGTACCGGGTCAAGTGCACCCGTAGCCGTAAGATTTGCTGCAGAATACAGTGTGCTGCGCTGGGCTGTTCCAGAAGTAAGCGCTGCACGCATCCTTGTTACCTGCCCTTCAGTAAACATTTTGGAACAATAGGTATAGTCCATTATATTTTGTGCATTTACATACTGGCCATTATTACAGTCTGTATCATATAAAGCACCGGGGCTGCAGCCACCTCCAAGGTGGCCTTTTGTCGGCGGAGTATCATTTACCTGGTCGTCGCCGCATGCCACACCAGCATTGTTATTATTGCCCCATACATGTTGCAGATTCAGCATATGACCAATTTCATGAGGTATGGTATTGTCATTGTCCATATAATCATACAATGAAATAACACCGTCTGAATAGGGTGCATTGGCTACCGCAGCCGGGTAATTGGAATAGGCAGCAGCACCGGAATGCGATGCATCAAAAAGCCTAACAAACCATATATTAATATAATTTGCCCTGGGCCAATCATCAAGCTTGGCTTCTTCGCCACCTTGTGATGTTTCATAAGACCAATGGCGGGTTATACCCTTTGTAGGGTTGCCGTTAGGGTCTTTTGTCGCCAGGTGAAAACGTATCTGGGCGTTCCCTATTATCGATTTGAATTCGGGGATCACATCTGCAGTATCGGGGCTCTGGCACATATAAGTAGCCACCCAGTGCTTTACTGCATTGTATATTGCATCATCGCTTAAATACTCTGCACCGTAATCATGTATCACATGCACCACTACAGGCACATCATAAACTGTTGCAGTACCTTTAGCATAGGCTTTCAGGTCTATATTTTTCAGTTTTTCCTGTATCTCTTGTTCCAGCTTTGTCTCAATAATAGCTATCTCAGGATGTTCCTTCAACTGCTCCCAATACACCTGGTCTGTACCACACGATTTTTCACCGACCTGGGCATAGGTTTGTCCCTGCACACCACACAACATGAGTAGTGCTAAAATTAATTTTCTGATCATTTTGAAATATTATAATTAGCCGTTTAAAAATGAGAGCGCTAAAGATAAGGCATACGGGGGAGAAAAAAGGTTAATTTTTCGTTTTTTACTAACATATGTGGAGAAGAGATATTTTTCGGGGGTAAAGCTAAAAAACAAAAAAACCTCTGCTATTAAGGAGAGGTTTTGATCACGAGCGGGAAACGAGACTCGAACCCGCGACCCTCAGCTTGGGAAGCTGATGCTCTACCAACTGAGCTATTCCCGCTTAAGGCCACTAAAATAGACAAATCTTTATTCTTCAACAACAAGCGCTTTGGTGAACACCTGTCCTTCAAAATGCATTTTGCATATATATAGCCCGGGAGGCCAGGCGCTGGTTATTATTGTTGCCGAAGACTTCCCGTAACTTATCCTCACATCCGTCACCCGGGCTCCTATAATATTGTATACGGATATAGTAGGTCTTTCCGCAAAATCCTCATTATAACTGATCGTAACATGATCGCCCGCAGGATTCGGGAAGATCTCTGGCTCCCGGTATTCATACCCGGTTTCTACCAGCCCTGCGGACCACTGGCAATATTTGAGTATGCCCATATCCGATATCGTGCTGCCGAAAGAACCGCCTGCATAGATACAATCATCAGCAACTATACTGATGTTAAAGGGCCAGTCGTAACCCGTATGGTCATAGCGCTGCACCCATGACTCCGCGCCTGAGGGGTCATATCTTATGATCGTAAAATCGGCCGATGTGCTTATGCCTGTGCTCCGGCCCACGATATAAACATTGCCCCCATGATCTGTTGTCACCCCATATGCCTCATCCCAGTCATCGCCTGTACCATTGTAAAAAGATGCCCAGGCTTGTGTGCCGGAGGCATCATATTTAATAGTTGCCAGGTCGTAGTTATGGCCGGTGATGTAAGCAGCCCCCGTTACATATACGTTCAGTGAATCGTCTATACTTATCGCATCTGCATAATTATTGCCGCCCGCTTCGGCAGAGAACCTTTTTGCCCATACCTGGCTGCCTGTAGCATCATATTTCACCGTAGTCATATCAAGTGCAGAATCAAGCCCGGTACTGTACCCTGTTATATATACATTGCCCAGCGTATCTGCCACTACAGCCCCCTGGTAATATACAAGGTCGTAATCGTGCAGCGGGCCGTCGTAACGGGCCACCCATTTTTCATTACCTGAGCTATCATATTTCACCGTTGCAAAATCATAATCGGTACTAATACCCTTACTCCCGCCCGACACATATATATTCCCCTCTTTGTCTGCGGTCATTGTACGCGCATCATCCACGTCGTTGGCCGGGCCATTGTATCTCTTTAGCCATATTTGTGTACCTCCGGGGCTGTATTTTATCGTTGCATAATCATCGGCAGTAGTATCCCCTTTACTGATACCAGTAACGATAACATTGCCCCGGGGGTCAATAGCGATATGGTTGGCCACATCGTCCTGGTTACCCGGGCCATTATATTGCCGGGCCCATTTAAAAGTCCCGGCAGCATCAAATTTTACAGTAATGAAATCTTTACCCGACGTAGCGGTCGCTACAGAGCCGGTAGCATATACATTGCCGGAATCGTCCAGCACCAGGCCGTATGCCCAATCGTCGCCATTGTCATCACCATTGTATATAGCGGCCCATTGCTGTGTGCCGGCCCCATCGTACTTTATGATAGCAATATCTTTAGCTGTACCTGTATCTGTCACTGTTCCGCAGAGGTATGCGTTGCCATTATGATCAAGCTTAAGCGCACGACCGTAATCAAGGTTGCCAGCGCTGCCATTGTATGCCCTGGCCCACTGAAATGCCGGCTGCGCCGGCGCATAATTGCATAAAAAAAGTATAGTTGCCGGCATAAGTAAAACTTTCTTCAGCCGCGCAGCTATCCTTATATGATCTGTGTGCTTATTCAATGATGATCTTCCCGCTTGCTATATTCCTTCCTGCATTAAAGATACGGTAAGAATAAGTACCTGCAGCAATATGCCCACGCCGTAGTGTGGCACTGTGCGCAGGTATATATTGCTGCATCACCACTTTACCCATTGCGTCATGCAGGTATAATACGGCATCCTGCAGATCCACATTGTCCGGTATACTCAAAGTGGTAGTATTATTGAAAGGGTTGGGATATACACGACAATCAACATGGCTGTTAGCAATGCTCTTCACTCCTGTACCACTCACACGCTTCCTTATAGTCCCGTTATCGCCAACAGCCCAGGCGGTAGTGGTATCGAGACCAAAAACACTGTTCAGGTTTTGGCTGGTGCCCGAGGTCTCAGGCCCCCAGGTCATCCCCGAATCTGTACTCCTGATTATGGTTCCCGAATAGCCGCATATCCAGCCCCTTGACGCATCAGTGAATGATACACCCATTAACGTATCTGTTGTGCCCGATGTGCGCGTATTCCAGTTAGTGCCGCCATTGATGGTAGCCAGTATCATACCTCCGTCACCGGCCACAAATCCCATGGCACTGTCTATCATATCTATATCATTAGGATTGGCTATAGTACCTGTGCTGTTTTGTGCCCAGTTGGCCCCACCATCAGTCGTCTTCACAACGAAGCCTGTTGCCGAGGGGAAAAAGGTAACACCGATCGCATAGGCAGTTGTCGTTGAAACCGCATCTACTTTATACAGCCAGCCAAAGATATTATTGTCGGTCTGGTTACTCCATAAAGTACCGCCATTGGTGGTAGCATCAATATTTATAGGCCCGTTCTTTGAGCCTACAGCCCAGCCTGTATTGGCATCGGCAAATGATATACCCAGCCTTGCCTCCGTAGTGCTCGGCGTTTGTGCAGTCCAGGCAGTGCCACCATTGGTAGTATGCCATATCTCACCGCTTGTCGATGAGCTGTCCACATCGCCCACCGCTGCCCAGCCTTCCGTGGCGCTCACGAAATATATATCGCGCACAGCATATACCGTACTAATATTAACCGCATTCCAGGTAGTGCCGCCATCGCTGGTCTTGATCACTGTGCCGGAATCGCCACTGGCATAACCTGTATTCGCATCAAGAAATTGCACCTTCCATAGTTTCATTGTTGTTCCGCTGGTTTGCGGTATCCATGTCTGGGCGCTGCTACCCTGCGCAAATAATAATGCGATAAGAGCGATGAATAATTGGGGCTGAAAGAGACTTTTCATATACAGATATATTTACACTTATTTTATGGCTCTTTCACAAAGGAATCAATAAAGCCGCGTAAATAGAAACGATTTTTTCTCAAAACATAGAAGTCTGTTTAAGCCAATATGAAAACATTCAATAACTTAGCATACATATAATAACCCAATGAAAACAGTTTCTAATAACCTTTTTCTATTGATACGGTCGCTAAGCGGACCGGAGAAAAGATACTTTAAGATTTACGCCTCTCGGCACATCCTTGGCGATAAGAATAAATACCTTTTACTCTTTGAAGCTGTAGAAAAGCAAAAGCAGTACGATGAGCTTGCTATAAAACAACAGTTTAAGGATGAAGCCTTTATACGGCAGCTAACGGTAATAAAGAACTATCTCTACGAAATGATATTAAGGTCGCTCGATGCTTACTACGCGGAAAGCTCTATGGACAACAACCTGAAAAAACAACTGCATTATATAGAGATATTATACAACAAAGGCCTGTATGCACAATGCGAACAAGTATTGCAAAGGACCGAAAAAACAGCCACAGCGCACGAGAAATACCTGGTACTGCTGGAGCTTGCAGCCTGGAAACTCAGGATCATTAAAACATCCCGATTCTATAAGACCAGCGAAGAAGAAATTGAAGACCTTTATCAAAAGCGGCTCAACATTATAGCAAAGCTGGGCAATTACTATGCCTATGAATCGCTGAACAATAAAATGTACCTGAGGGTAATGAAGAAGGGCTGGGTATCGCGCGATGAGACCGAGATAAAGAATGATTACACCAGCATCATCAGCAACGACCTCTATGCGGATGAGGTCAAAGCACTGTCACCCAATGCCAAAGCGCTGTACTATGGCACCCTGTCAGTTTATCATTACCTTAAAGGGTCCTATAAAATAAGTAATGGTCACTCACGGAAATTCCTGCAAATATTTGAGCAAAACCCATTGTTGATAGATGACAACCTGGATGAATATATATCCGGGATCAGGAACCTGCTCTTTACTGCTATAAGCCTCGGGGATTATAATGATGTACTGAAAAATATAGACCGGCTTCTGTCGCTTGATGTAAAGACAGACATACTCAAAGCAAAGGTTTTTGCAGCAGCCTATCTCCCCCGACTTATTGTTTATAACATCACTGGGCAGCACGATAAAGCCGCTATGCTTGTGGAAGAAATAGAGCGCAGCATATTAAGGTACTGTAACCAATTATCGCAAACTGATGTTTTATACCTCCGCTTTAATGCTGCCTGCGTATATTTTAAAATAAGGGACTTTCACAAGGCTTTACATTTTTTGTCACTCATCATCAACAGCCCCGAGGCACGCTCCATGCCCGATATCTATGCCAATGCCCTGTTATTGAACATCATTGTCCAGTACGAACTGGAAGCCTATGATCTGCTGCCTTACATATTGCGCAGTACCTACCTGTTCCTCCTCAAGCAAAAAAGACTGTACCAGTTCGAAAAAATAGTACTATCCTTCATCCGCAAGCTAAGCGACGTACCCAAAGCGGGGATGACCGATCTCCTGGAGCAGGCAAAGGCTGAGTTTCTCGCACTGGCCGAAAGCAACCCTTACGAAAAGTATGCAATGGAGCACCTGGGCTTCTTAAAATGGCTGGATACTAAAATAGATCGTGCATAGGTCCTCCTGCAGCTATTCCCACCATCGTATTTACATGCAACATATAGTCATGCAACAGGTAACACAGTCCAAACAATAAAATATTTGTAGACAAAATAATACTATATATCTTTGACCAACCGTTCAGTCAAAGATATATGTCCCCTAAAACACAACAACAATTCCAGGAGCTGCGTGAGCAGAAAAAGATGCAGATACTGAATGCTGCACTAAAGGTGATAGCCAACCACGGTTACAATGGCGCTACCATAAGCATGATAGCCCGGGAGGCAGGTATCTCCAAGGGTCTTCTTTACAGCTATTACGAAAGCAAGGAGCAATTGCTAGAAGCCCTTATTTCTTTTGGTATGGAAAAAGCAGCCGCATTCATGGAAGACCCCGATGCCGGTAAGCCCCACTCTAAAGAGAGCTTTGCTGCTATGCTCCGAAAAATGATACAAATGGTCATGCAGGAGTCGGACTTTTGGCGTATGTACACAACTCTGCTGCTGCAGCCCAATATGTCGGGGAAGATACAGCCCCAGGCGCAAAAATTCGTGGAGCAATACCTGGGCATATATATTGCCTATTTCCAAAAGAAGGGATCACGCAATCCTATGGCTGAAGCTATGCTTTTCGGTGCTGTGCTCGACGGCCTGATGTTTGACCTGATGGTAGCCCCGGACCAATATCCACTGGAAGAAGTTTTAGAAATGATCGTAGAAAAATTTGCATGATAATGTTCTAAAAAGTACCGTTATGAAAAAAATATGCGCATCACTGCTCACCTCATTAATACTTGCGCTCAGCTGCTATAGCTATGGACAGCAGGTAAATGCCACAGAGATAGTACGAAAGGCCAATGAACTGATGACCGGGCGCAGCAGCCAGAGTATAGGCTCGATGAAAATAATACGCCCATCGTGGACACGTAGCGTCGGCATGAAAATGTGGTCGCTGGGTAACGACTATTATATGATACTCATTACCGCCCCGGCACAGGATAAAGGACAGGTATTCTTAAAACGGCATAATGAAATGTGGAACTGGATGCCCGGTATCAGCCGCATTATTCGCATACCCCCATCAATGATGGGGCAAAACTGGATGGGCTCCGACTTTACCAATAATGACCTCGTAAAAGCCAATTCAATAGTAGATGATTATACCCATAAGCTACTGGGCAACGAGACCATAGAAGGTTACGACTGCTATAAGATACAGTTAAGTCCCAAACCCGGGGCAGCAGTGGTATGGGATAAAATTATAGCCTGGATAGCAAAGGATAAGTATTTTATGCTGAAGGCGGAATATTATAACGAAGATGGTGAACTGGTGAACCGGGAGATACAATCCGACATCCGCCATTTCGATGACCGCGACCTGCCATCGAAACTGGTCATGATACCGGTAAACGATAAGGGTAAGCAAACCATTATGGAGTTTCAGCAATTGAAATTCAATATGCCATTGAAGGAAGACTTCTTCTCGCAACAAAACATGAAAAAGCTCCGTTAATGCCGACCACAAACTTTCAAATGCAAAAACCGGCTCATGAAACAACTTAGCAAACTGGCCTGGCGCAATCTATGGCGCAACCGCAGGAGGACACTTATTACGCTTGCCTCAGTATTGATGGCCGTGATACTGGCCATTGCCATACGTTCATTTCAAAAAGGAGTGTATGGCAACATGATCAGCAATGCCGTAAGTTTTTCCACGGGCTATATACAGGTACACACAAAAGGGTACTGGAATGACCAAACCATCAATAACTCGTTCGAGGCTGGCAGGCAGGTACAACAAGCGCTCAATAATACGCCGGACATCTCTTTATCCGTACCTCGTCTTGAATCGTTTGCACTTGCCTCATCGGGCCAGCATACCAAAGGCGTAGAGGTGATGGGTATAGATCCGGCAAAAGAACAAGAGATGAATGGCCTTGGCAAAAAAATAGTACGGGGAAAGTATATAAGCAACAGTGACGGCCAGGGCATTCTGGTTGGTGACGGGCTGGCTAAATACCTCCATCTCAGCCTGGGCGATACATTAGTATTACTGGGCCAGGGCTACCATGGCACCACTGCAGCAGGCCAATATCGCATAGCGGGCATATTTCACTACCCGCTTGATCAATTGAACAATATGCTCGTTTACCTATCCCTGCCCGATGCGAGGTCGTTGATGGCAGCCCCGAACAGGTTAACATCCTTCAGCCTGATGCTCAAAAACCCGGACGACATAGACAAAGTGACCACATCCCTGCAACATACCCTCGATAGCACATGGGAAGTGCTGCAATGGCCGGTAATGAACAAAACACTTATGCAGGAGATAGAAGGCGATAATGCAGGGGGCATCATCATGCTGGGCATATTATACATCGTAGTGGCGTTTGGCGTGTTTGGCACCATACTGATGATGACCATGGAACGAAAAAAAGAGTTCGCTGTGATGATAGCTATTGGTATGCACCGCATAAAACTGATCACTGTAGTTATTCTCGAGACCATTTTCATTGGCCTGCTGGGTATCCTGTCTGGTGCTGTACTGGTTTTCCCGGTAGTATTGTACCTGCATATACACCCGCTGGCACTTACTGGTGCAGCAGCCGAAACTTACCAGCAATTTGGCATAGAACCGCTTTTGCCCACCTCTGTTGATCCGCGTATATTCTTATCCCAGGGTATTACTGTATTGTGCATAGCGCTAATCTCAGCCCTGTACCCGCTTTGGTATATCAATAAATTCAAACTTGCTGAAACGCTAAAACAATAGCATATGTTGATACAAATAGCCTGGAGAAACGTATGGCGCAATAAAACACGCAGCATGGTCATTGTAGTTGCCGTAGCCCTTGGGCTCTGGGGAGGCATTTTCTCCGATGCCTTTATGCAGGGCATGACCGAGCAGCAGATATACTCGTCCATACACACTGAGACGGGGCATATACAGCTCAGCCAGAAAGGCTTTTTGGTAAATCATGACATGCAACTGAATATACGCAGTGCGGATAGCATCAAGGCTGTAATAAGTAATATACCAGGTGTAAGCGCAGTTGCCTCGGTCACCCAGCTTAGCAGCATGGCATCTACAAGTTCCGGGTCGGCAGGTATCATGATCAATGGTATTGACCCGCAGCAGCAGTCGAAGGTCAGCGACATTAACCGCCAATTGGTAACAGGCGATTATTTCAAAAGCGACCGTGCCAACCTCATTGTCATTGGTCAGCAGCTTGCCGACAAACTGCATGTAAAACTGCATTCCCGTATCGTGCTCACTTTACAGACCACAGCCGGTGATATCGTTTACGGGGCCTTTAAGATAGCAGGCATATTTCACACCCACGACAGCGACTTTGATAAACAAATGGTATTTGTACGCAAGAACGATCTGCATGCATTGACCGGCTTTCCGCAAGATGCAGCATCACTGGTCACCGTATTGCTGCAAAATACCGATGACACCAAAAAGATAACAGCTACGATACAGCATAAGTTCCCCGGCCTGCAGGTACAGGGATGGATGCAGTTATCGCCTATGTTACAGGTATTGTCCGGCACCATCACGCAGATGACCATCATCTTTGTAGCCATCATACTCATTGCACTCGCCTTTGGCATTGTAAACACGATGCTCATGGCCGTGCTCGACCGCACCCACGAAATAGGCATGTTGCTTTCCATAGGCATGCGGCCATCGAAAGTATTTACCATGATCATGCTCGAAACCATTTTCCTGTCGGTAACAGGCGCAGCACTGGGTATCGCCATCAGCATAGGCACCGTATCCTGGTTTGGCCATACAGGCATTAACCTCTCCTTCATAGCCGAGGGGATCAATGCCCTGGGCTACAGCAGCATTGTTTATCCATCTTTAGGTATTGATTTTTATCTCGCACTTTCAGTAATGGTCGTAGTCATCGCATTGATCGCCGGGTTGTTCCCGGCAAGGCATGCCATCCGCCTGAAACCTGCAGAGGCTTTAAGAGGTAATTGATAATAATTAGCAAATGCTTAAAACACTTTTTATGCCGGTAATTGAAATAAAAGAACTCACAAAGACCTATAACGAGACCGTAGTTCCTGTGCACGCGTTGAACGGAGTTAACCTTAGTTTCGAGAAAGGTGAGTTCACCGCCATTGTAGGGCCTTCGGGCTGCGGCAAGACCACCCTGCTCAATATGATGGGCGGCCTCGACCATCCGTCTTCGGGACAGGTGATCATAGCACAGGAGGACATCACCAAAATGGATACAAGCCATCTGGTTGATTTCCGCCTGCGCAACATCGGCTTCATTTTCCAGTCCTACAACCTGATACCCGTACTTACGGTAAGAGAGAATATACAGTTCATCATGGAATTGCAGGGCCGCAGCAAAAAGGAAATAGATGAACGGGTGCATTACCTGCTCGATGCCATGGGCCTCAGCGATAAAATAAATGTGCGTCCCAAATACCTGTCCGGGGGCCAGCAGCAAAGGGTAGCCGTGGCCCGTGCTATGGCCTCTAAACCTAAATTCATCCTGGCTGATGAACCGACCGCAAACCTTGATTCAAAATCGACAGAAACACTGCTGAACCTTATGGCCAACCTGAACGAGAAAGAAGAAGTGACCTTTATTTTCTCCACACACGATCAAAGAGTAATGGATAAGGCAAAACGTATCGTGACCCTTGAAGACGGAAAAGTTATGAATGATTCAAACTCCGGGGTGCTCCATGAAACAGCATAAGTCAAAACCTTTGGTGCTTATGGTGCTCTTGCTGCTATGCAGCAGCATACCGGTGCTGGCCGGGGAGAACGGCGACAGCACAGCTACAGCGGGGGTGTCACATTGGTCCTTCGGCGGCTATATCAAAGATCTCCAAAGCGTACAGTTTACCGATATCAGCAAACATTGGGGACTGGACAATATCATCCACAACCGGGAAGATCTCAGGTGGTTCCCGAACAGCAAACTGAAATTCCATATCGGCCTGCGCAACCGCCTGTTCTATGGCGAGTCCGTGCCTTTATACAGTGCCAGTGGCTACCTGGATGACAACAACGCTTTCATCAACCTGTCTAAAACAATCGCGAAAGGACAATCTTATTTATTACATACTAACATCGACCGGGCATTGGTTGACTACACACAAGGCAAATGGGAGCTTACCCTGGGCAGGCAAAGGATCAACTGGGGTCTCAATATGGTCTGGAACCCAAATGATATATTCAATGCCTATTCTTATTTCGACTTTGATTATGAAGAGCGTCCCGGTACCGATGCCGTACGCCTGCAATATTATATCAACAGTACCTCGTCGGCCGAACTGGCATACAGGCCCGGCAAATCGCCCGATGATATGATCGCTGCGGCCTTGTACCGCAATACTATTGGCAGCTATGACATACAGGTACTTGCCGGCTGGGTACAGACCGACTATGTGTTAGGAGCAGGATGGTCGGGGGTAATAGGGAAGGCGGGCTTTAACGGAGAGATAAGCGCATTCAGCCCGCGCAGCAATATAGACCTGTCAAAAACCGTGGTCTCAGCATCGGCAGGCATTAATTATACTTTCCCCAATAGCCTGTACCTGCATGCAGCCTACTTATTAAACAGCTCGGGTCTTACAAAGGCTGACAGCACAACTGCAGGTCTGTTACTCAGCCAGGTATCCGCAAAATCGCTCTCCCCTGCACGCCATTCCATCTTTGCAGAAGTAGCCTACCAGGTAACCCCTCTTATACGCACAGACCTGTCGGCCATTGCCGATCCTTCGGACGGATCCTTTTTTGTAGGTCCCTTTATTATACTTTCGGTATCCAATACTGTTGAGTTTCTGGCAGCCGGGCAATTGTTCTTTGGCGACACCAACAGCCTTTACGGCAACTATGGCCGGGTAATATTCCTGCGATTAAAATGGAGCTTTTAATATCCCTAGTTCCCGCAAATAGCCGCTGGCCATCGCTCTCACTCAATGTTAAGATATTGTACATTTTATCTTAAGGAATCATTACCCTAACGGATTAATGTGAACTAAAACTGAAACAATAGTATCTTATTTATTACCTCTTTTTTAACTAATCATTAAAATAATTCCAACTTATTTAATTGTCGATTGCAAAATGAAATTTTGTGGGCTGTAAGTAAATCCACCAAGCCAAATGCCGCAATTTACTCGTTTCTTCTTAGCAAGTTGTTTCTTGCTATTCTTATCAAGTACATCCAAATCTGCAACTATCAAAGGCTTCGTATCTGATGCAAAGACAGGGGAGCCATTAGTGGGCGTCGTTGTTGCCCTTGACAACACTCAGTACTCCGTTCTTACTGGTTTAGATGGTAGTTACCAGTTAACGAATATACCGGCAGGCCCATACAAACAGGTAGCACTGCTTACTTCATACGAAAAGTATGAAGCAGATATTACAGTAACGCAGGACCAGGAAATGAAGATGAATATCTCTCTTCGTTCGCATACAAGAATGCTGAATGAGGTAGAGATAAAGAGCCATTATAAGAATGGCTCTGAGCACCAGGCCCGCAGCCTGGAAAAGAATTCAGATGAGATAAAGAACATCATGTCGGCGCATACCATCGAGCTGCTCCCCGACATAACCGTAGCCAATGTATTACAGCGTGTTTCGGGCGTGCAGGTACAACGCGATGCCAAAGGCGAAGCCCGCTATACCGTGATCAGGGGCATGGACAAAAGATATAATTACACAACCGTGGATGGCGTGAAAATCCCCAGCCCGGATGACAAGGGCAGGTTCGTACCCATGGATATCTTCCCCTCAGAGATAGTGGAAAGGCTGGAAGTGATCAAATCTTTGACGCCCAATATGGAAGCGGATGCCATAGGCGGGGGCGTGAACCTTGTATTGAAAAACGCACCGGATAAATTCACTGTGAATGCCAGCGCAGCCACAGGATACAACCAAAACAACTTTGACCACTCTTATACCTCGTTCAGCAAAAAGAGTATTGATTTCAATGACCCTTACCAAAAAAACGGGATAGACTACGCAGCAGCACCTGCCGACTTCCAAAATTCATCACTCCATTACAAAAACGGGAATGCTAAACCCAATGCCCTGTTAAGCCTATCTATTGGCAACCGTTTCCTTAAGGATAAAAAGCTGGGCGTAATACTATCAGGAAGTTACCAGAACACCTACAAAAGCTCCAACAGCATTTTCTTCCTGCCATCTGTGCAACCGGGTGTTGTAGGCACTACCGGCAACGTACCGGCCATCACCGACCTGGAGCTGTACAGGTATTGCACCCAGACCACCCGATCGGCGATACACAGTAAGATAGACTACAATTTCAACGACAAGAATAAGCTTTCCCTGTATGGATTGTACCTGCAAACCGACGAACTGGAATACAGGAACATTATAGACACAACCGTACAGATCAATCGCATAGGTGCAGGATCGGGCCCAGTGGATATGTACGACAGGTCAGCCTTTAGAAGGCGGAGCATCGCCAACATCACTTTACATGGAGAGCACACTTTATTCCACCCGCTGAGCCTGAACTATTCCTTTGCATATACCAAGGCAAATGGCAAAGTTCCCGACATGACCCAGCTCCACCTGTCGCAGGAATACACGGTCAATACGCAGAATAACGAGATAGTATGGAAGCCGGTCATCTTCAACAGCATCACTCACAGTTGGGAGAACACGAATGATAAAGACCGCTCAGCTTACGTGAACCTGGTATACAAGCCCGAAATATTCAACCGTACCCTGGACATAGAACTGGGTGGCATGTACCGGAACAAGGACCGTGATAATTATTATAACGCTTACAGCCTGAAGCCCACATCTGCACAACAGCCCTTCAGCACTGTAGATGATGCTGCTGTAGCGGTGCAGAATGTGCATGGCATGGAGCCCTTCAATGACCTGTCTTATACCGTTACGGAAAATGTTTCAGCCGAATACTTGCAGGCAAAAGCCATGATACTCAAAAAGCTGCAACTGCTGGCCGGTGTGCGTATGGAACACACCTTCCTTAAATATACCATACAGATGGACCCTAATAATTTCCAGGGCCAAAACGGCACCTTCAATTACTCCGACCTCTTGCCCGGCGTACACTTAAAATACGGGCTTAACGACAAGACAAACCTGCGCCTCTCCTATTACGGCTCTATAACAAGGCCATCCTTTTTTGAGCTGGTACCCTATACCTTTATTGGCGAGAATATAACCGAGATAGGCAATTATTATCTAAGCCATTCTACTGCGAACAATTTTGACTTCAGGTATGAATATTTCCCAAAAGGTCTTGACGAATTGCTCGTAGGCGCATTTTACAAAAAGATAGATAATGCCATTGAATATGCCTTCATACATGTAGGCAGCGGCGCATCGCAGGGCGCGCTGCAGCCACAGAATCTCGACAAACCCGTAACCAATTTTGGTCTTGAAGTACAGGCCGTAAAATACTTCCACTCTTTCGGCATATCGGCCAACTATACTTACACCAACTCAAGCGTAGAATCGGAGAAGAAATCACGCATCCGCAAGCCCGACAATACAGGCGATACCGTGTTATATGTAACGCAAAAAAGGCCTTTACAAGGCCAGGCAACTCATATTGCCAACCTGTCGCTGATATATAAAAACCCGAAAATAGGAATGGACGCACATCTTACCTGGGTATATACAGGCAGGCACATCGCTTTCATATCTAACTACATAGATCTCGACTATTGGCAAAAGGGCACTTCCTTTTTCGACCTCTCGCTCGAGAAAAGCATAGCGAAGCATTTTTCGGTATATGCCAAGGTTAACAACCTCCTGAATACATCAGTGGTCATAGAACTCCCCTATTCCAAGGAGCAGTTCGTAAGCAAAGACCAGACCTACCAGCTTCCCTACCAAACCTTACCCGAGAACCTGTTAGTAAAAAAAGACACTTACGGGCGCAATTACCTTATAGGTGTTCGTTATAAAATTGATTAAGTCATCTGTACACAACAATAAAACATACAATAAATGAAACAATTACACTTAGTCCTGGTAACAATTGCGGCAAGCTCATTGCTGGCAACTTCTTGTAAAAAGAAGTCATCGGATAATGCTACGATCTCACAGCCTCCCTTCCAGATAGGCCAGCCTGTGAGTGATTCACAACCACTTTGCGGCGCGATCAACGGCACCATGGAAACCGGCAAAACGTACAGCATTAGCTGCGACGTGACCGTGAATGCAGGCGACACACTGCTGATACAACCCGGCGTAAGGATCAATATGTCACCTGCCGCTACCATTGTGGTAAAAGGCACATTACTCTCCCTCGGCACTAAAGATCAGCCCAACTGGATAACAGTAGATGGCGTAAGCAAAACAGATAATCCCGGCCAGGATCCAAGTGTTGACCCTGCTTATGCAGGTAAATGGACAGGCATAAACTGCGACACTTCTTGCCAGTTGTTAGTAGTAAGGTGGACGCATCTCGAGTATGGCGGGGGTGTATTTGCCACAGCACCGCTACCGGGCATCTCTACCGGCGATGATTCTTATGTTATCTGGTTCCAGAATTCGAACGGTACCATGGTACTCGAAGACTCGTGGATATATGGTTGCGATGACGATGCCATACGCATAGCAGGTGGCAAATTCAGCATCATGCGCAATACGATCGAAAAAGCAGGTTACACCGGTGGCGACGTATTCAATGCCAAACACGGCTCTGTAGGCGATATGGCTTACAACCTCTTCGTTGGTTGCGCTACCAATGGCACCAAAGCATCGGATAAAGGCTCTAACGACGGCCCGCAGACAAACGTGAACATGTATAACAACACATACATTAACTGCGGATGGCGCAGGTCATCAAGCGGACGTGGTGGCTGTATCAATTATGAAGAAGGTGCGAAGGGATCTGCTTACAACAACCTGGTGGTGAATTGCAAATACGGCCTGCGTATCGTGAACAATCCTTCGGCCGATACTGCCAATATGCACTACGGCAATACTTTTAACTACGGAGACTCGCTGGATATAGTGAACGAGTTTTATCCACTTGGTTACATCACCGTACCACAGTCTACGGACATTCCGGCCCCAGCCACCTTCTTACCCGGCGGTTATAACCTTGGCGATCCTTATGATGGCTCTTCATTATTGCACCAGAACGATCCTAAGTTCGTCAACTTCCCGCTGCCTTCACCTTACGATGTGATTGGCATATCCTATACCAGCGGTTATGACTTCCACCTGCAATCAGGCTCACCGGCATTAGGTAAAGGCTTTACAGGCTTCAGCCCGCTGGCTGCGGTACCTGTAAATGCTAACTTCGGTGCTTCAGAACTCACTGCTCCCGGCTCCGACATTGGTTGCTACCAGGCTAACGGCAACGGTAATAAACATTAATACTTTCTTATAAAAGGGCCATGCCTGGTATGGCATGGCCCTTTTTTTACCCCCGTATATGAAACAACTATTCCTTTCTGCAACAAACCTTTTGCTCGGTGTTTTTTTATTTATGGCTGCCGGGCACGCAGGCGCGCAGACAGATACCTTAAAGGTCATGTCTTATAATGTACTGGATTATGGAGGCAACCCATCCTGCCAGGGCGCTACCGGCACCTACCACAACTACCTCGAAACAATAGTAGCCTATACCAATCCCGATATCATTGGCCTGGTAAAAATGGGCTCCATACGCCTGGGGCCTAATGACTTTCATGGCACAGCCCCTATCGGCTTCGGCGATTCTGTGCTGCAATTCGCGCTGAATGCCGCTTACCCCGACCGCTACGCGTATTGCACTTATACCAATACCTCACAGGCCGATAATATGTCGGTATTATTTTACAACAAGCACAAGCTGGGCTTTGCGGGTATAACCTGCAACTACGCCAACATTACCGATTTTAATACCTATAAACTATATTATAAAGACCCTGCACTAGCCACCATGCACGATACAACATTTCTCTATGTGGTATTGAACCATACACAATCCGGCTCATCCAATGAGCAGCTACGCGGCGCACAGATCGCAGGAGAGATGCAGCTAATACAACAACATTTCTCCGCCCTGCCCAATATGATCAATATGGGCGATTATAATACCCGGTATACGAACGAAAGTTGTTACCAAACACTCAGCAACCCCACCGATACAAGCTTCCGTTTTTTTGATCCGCCGTTTAGCCTCGATAATACATATACTTACCCCGCCAATTGGGACAACAATGCTACCCCCTATACGGCAAACCTTACTACCTCTACCCGGCAAAGCGCCAGCCAGCCTAATGCCTGCGGCACCAGTGGTGGTGCCAAATCATGGTACGATCATATATTCCTCTCGCCCTGGATAGCGCATAGCGCCAATTACATCTCCTATATCCCCAATTCCTACCGTACCATCGGTAACGACGGACATCGTTTGGGCCGCTCGGTAAACGACAATTCGCAAACCATAAATACATCCGCACCTGCAGATGTGATCGAAGCCATTTTCCAGATGTCGAACAAATACCCGGTGATGGCCGATCTGCTGGTACAAAGCAATGCCACCGGCAGTAGTCCTGCCGATCCGGAACTACCCACCTACGTAACAAACCTGCGGCAAAACAACGGCATATATGTTGTTAACCCTGTTGAAAACAATATTAGCATCCACTTTCCTGATGCCTATGTCAATAGTGGTATATCCATAGTATGCAGGGACATGACCGGGCGTGTATTAAGCAGCATGCAGCAAATAGCCCGTGCAGGAACGGCAACATATCCTGTACAGTTGCACCCCGGCCTGTACCTTATACAGATCATGGATAGCAATGGACAGTATATTTACAATAATAAGATCTTAAAAAAATAAAAGCAGCCCGGAAAATACCGGGCTGCTTTTATTTTACACAGCTTCACTTTATGTGTGTACAGTTATATGCCACCCCGGCCAACTGGCACGGTACAACTCTTAGTTTACTACATTCAGTTTATGCACAGCATTACCCGATGGCGTACTGATCATGACCAGGTACAGGCCTGCGGCCAAGTTTTCAGTCGGTATGGTTACCGTATGTGTACCGCTCTTCATCAGCTCCGTGTTATTATATAGTTCACGTCCTTCAATATTGGTCAGCCTTACGCTTACCTGCTGCGTGCTTTCCAGGCCAAATGTAACATGGGTCACTGTGCTGGCCGGATCAGGATAAACAAAAACATCCGTTATAGCCGAAACATTAGGCATCCCGGTGGGATGGGCAGGCGCAGCTATTATTGATTGTAACACCTCCCGGGTATCATCATCCTGTACAAATGCCACCATATGGCTATTGGCAGGGCTTCCCCAGAAGGTATGGCTGTTCTTGTGCACATTGCCTGAAGTCACATTGGTCTTAAAGGTGTATGTCTTAGTCACGCCATCGATAAAAGTATCTGTTGCCGTTCCCGTAGCATCGGGCAACATGTCGCGTTCTACATCATAATAATCCAGTTGACCATTTAAGTTATTTGGATTTTGATAATGGTTTTCTGTAAGTGCTACACGGAGTCTGTAATTGCCCACGGCAGTAAAATGCGGTGTAACGGTAACCGTAACATATACCGAGTCCACGCTTGCATTGTATATGTAGTTGCCCGTCATGGTCAGGTAGGCGGGAACGAGCTTGTGCAGAAGCGGGTCTATAGGGCCCTCTTCCGAGCCATCCATTTCCAGGGCCGGTATACCGTACATATTGTAGTAGCCATAGCGCTGCCCGGCATAAGTATTATAAGAAGAGTCGTAAGGAGCCGGAAAATTTTGCTGATATTTTATGATGTTAAAGTTAGAATCGGGTATGTTTGCACCCAGGGCCTCCCATATAGGATCGTAATGGCTGGCAAAACCGGCGCAGGGCGGACAGGTAGAAGAAGTGCATTCTTCGAAGAGTACAGAACGCTGTACGGAGCTACTGCCTATAATAACGGTTTTCGAAACCTGGTTATCTGCAGGGTGTGCATCAGGGTTCCCGTTAACAGCCGTGGCATATACAGCTACGGTATAAGAAGAGTCGATAGGCAAACCATTTATATTTACAGAGAATGTAAGCGTATCGCTTGCATAAGGAATAATATTCAGGCCATTAAAGGTCTGGTTAACAGGAGCTCCTGCATCTATGCTGTAATTCATATCCAGCGAGCTGATCACCTGTGCCCCCTGGTTGGTAACCACTACCTTCAGCGGTGTATTGTTAAGCAGTATCTTGGCTACCTGTACCTTATCTGTTGATACATCATAATCCTCGGGCTGGTAAACCAGTATATCATCTATAGAATTACCAAACTGCCAATTACCCAGGTCGCTGTAGCCAAACCTTAATCTTACATCAGCTTGCCCTGCAAACTGCTGAAGGCTGATATTTCGCACCTGCCAGGCTATCGGCATACCCGTATAAATTAAGCTATCGATATATACCCAGGTGCTGCCGCCATCTACCGATACCTCTACCGTGGCCGTCTCCCCTTGTCCGGCAAAAAACTGGCTGAACTGTAAGAAAGGCAGGCTGAGCGATGCGAGGCTGAATGAAGGGCTGGTAAGTTTGTCGTCAATATTATTATGCCCGGGCAGGTTTACATTATACCGGTCATCGTTGATACCCACGAAGTGGGTGTGGGCTGGTACAATATACTGGCCACTGCTAATGGTAGCTGTGGTGCAGCCTATCCAGCCGGGTGTATCGGTTGCTGCACTTGTCCAGCCTACAGGTATATCCCTGCCGGAAACAGACTCAAAATCTTCGCTGTAAATGATCACCTGGCCGGTGGCATTTAAACAAAGGAATATGCAGAAAAAAAGTACATAAAGGATACGTGTGCGCATATGCTATTTATTCAGTTAACAATAATTCAAGTTAGGGAATTATGATGTGCACAATTGGCAGAAGACCACAGGCGGCAACTATAGGCACGCCTCAAAAGCTGGCTAGCCATACGTCTACAGGCAATACACAAAAAACGATCATTTAGGGTCAACTCACTGACGGTCATGACGATAAGTATATATAAATTTTCGACTCCCGGCCATCCACATTCTTTTTATTACATGCATTTCAAATTGATCGATAACATAATGGGGTGAACAGAAAAAATAATGTGGTAAATACAAAAGCAAGTATTTGCGTGCCTTGAGCTCTTCTACTAACCAAAAGTTGATAAGCCTGCCACATTGTCACCACCTCTTGCACGGCATACTGTTTGACCTACTCTTTTATCTTTATACTAAGTAGTGCGTATGGAACTGGTAGAAAAGTGGACACATACAGAAGATTTGCCGATTCATGGCCTTAAGCCCGAACAATACCTGGACATAGTACAGCAGGCCATGCTGCAGCGGCAATGGCCGCTAACCAACCGCACGGCCAACAGTATCACCTGCCTTAGTATAAACGGCAGTGAACTGGGTGAATACATTACCATCGCTGTGGGCAAAGAGACCGCGCAGCTATCATCAAGGCCGGCAAACGAATATTACAACCACCACGAGCTGATCTTGCAGAATGTAGCAGCGCTGAAAACAGCTATCGAAAAACAGCTTGAAGAAGCCCGCATCGCCGAGCGTAACCTGCACCCCATGCACAGGGAAAAGCTGGGTGCTTTAGTGCCCTCAAAAAGCTACCTCGTTACGCCCCTGCTCATGTATATCAATACTGCGGTACTGCTGCTCATGGTGCTCGCGGGCATTTCTTTCCTGCACCCTACGGCACAAGAGCTTTACCAATGGGGTGGTAATCTGCGCGCAGCTACTGTTCATGTCCAGTGGTGGCGGCTCATTACTTACATGTTTCTGCATGCAGGCATATTGCACCTGGCCACCAATAGTTTTGGCCTCCTCTATATCGGCATGTTCCTCGAGCCTATGATGGGCAAGCTGCGCTTTGCAGCATCTTACCTGCTCACAGGCATCGGCGCAGGCCTCCTAAGTCTTATAATGCATGGCAATAGTGTGGGCGTAGGCGCATCGGGCGCCATATTCGGTATGTATGGGGTATTCCTTGCCCTGCTCACAACCGGCTATCTCAAAAAGACCTACCGCAAGACCATGCTGCGCAGTATCCTCTTCTTCGTAGTGCTCAATCTCATGTATGGCCTGCAGGGCAATATCGACAATGCTGCCCACATCGGCGGCCTCATCAGCGGTTTTATCATAGGCCGTGTATGGTATCCTGGCCTGAGTAAGTATGAGGGGAATAAAAAGCAATTGCGAACTACCGCCATGCTTATCGCCGGTACGATCGCAACTTCTGCTTTCGTTTTTCTACTATTCAGGTAAAAGCGAATGTTGCTTATACAACAATAAGCTTGACAGGCCCAATGCATTTTCTTAAATTTGAATAATGCCATTCTTTGATCGCATATCGTCCAAATTACTGGAGCATATTCCCGCATTGTACTTTGCCTTTATAGGAAGTTACGATATCATAAGCGATGCATTGCACCACAAGCTATCCATGGCTGGCTTTATCATCAATGCCTTGTTTATACTCCCGCTTTTTCTGCGGCATAAAATTGTCTATATCGTATTGGGCACATTGTGCAGTTTATTCGCTATGTACGGATTCTTTGCATTATTTACATGGTCCATCCAATATCTAAACGGCGAGCGTTTTCCTTATCCATTCGACACTTTTGTCATTGGGCCAATATTTATTGCACTTACCTTATTCTTTGGTCTGTCGCTGGTATATTTAGGTATGAAACGTTCGCAAGGCAGGAACGCAGCACAGCCGCAGGCCTAAGCATTACGTTTGCAAATAAAAAAAGCGAAGCCCGGATCATTACCGTATTCCGCTCCTCAATGTGCACATGATGGGAGTGGAATAGAACCATTAATCAAATTATTGAAATGGATTGGGTCAATAAAAAGCACTTTGAAATAAGCGATTACGTTAACAATCTTCAGACTCATTGTTTGATCATTCATTATCTTTAATAAATCTATTGAACAAAGTCGTAAGCTAAGTTTTGTCAAAGAGCAACTATATATTATCCCTCAACATCTGTCTATTGCTGACTCTCCTTGTGTTTATATGTGCCTGTGACGCTCAAAGCACGCCACGGTCAAAAAATAGCCCGAAGGGAAAAGAAGCAATAAAGAACGGGGCTCCAAAAATTGTCAAAAATCATTTCATCCCTGGATTATCAGAAGACTTTTTTTTTGTTCAGTGTGGATTGCAGGATAAGAAGGGAAATATGTGGTTCGGAACTGCTGGCAATGGAATCTATGTTTATAACGGAAATTCTTTTGTCAATTTTACTCATAAATCCTTTATTAATTTTTTCCTCAAGAATGATTTGAATCATAATGATATTCTTTGTTGCTTGGAAGATAAGACCGGAAACATCTGGTTTGGCACACGGAGAGGCGTGATTAGGTACACACCCTCCAAAGGTCAAGCAGAAGTCAAAGACTTTACGCTGTTCTTAATACCCGAAAATATTATTAGCAAGCCCACTCAAACGAGATTACCATATACTTTTAAGACAGGAGACAATTTTGTATGGAGTATTATGCAAGATAAAACCGGCAAAATATGGTTTGGAACAAGTAAAGGAATTTATACACATAACCCTTCCACAGACAACGATAATGCGGGACCCTTTTTTACACGTTTTTTAGATGATGATAGCCTCATAAATAATAAGCAGTTGCAATTAATAGATATATCAGTTATACTGCAAGATCGAAAGGGAAATATCTGGTTCGCATCAGCGTGGTCTAAAGGTGAAGGCATAGTGCGTTATGACGGAAAATCTCTGGTTCGCTTCACTCCGGATAATATCAATTCCTTTCGGTCAATTATTGAAACAGAGGACGGAGGCTTGTTGTTACTCAGTCCATTTAATGGCGTTTATTTATATGATGGAGAGACCTTTTCCAACCTTAATAAAAAAATGGGACTTAAAAGTGATACACTTGTTTCCATGTTGAAAGATAAAAACGGGAACCTTTGGTTAGGACATAATAGTGGAAATGTGAAAAACGGTGGAGATGGCGGATTGTGGTGCTATGATGGCAAATCGCTAAAGTTATTTACAACTAAAGATGGACTCAGCCACAACCATGTGATGTGCATGATAGCCGACAGGAACGGAAATCTTTGGTTTGGCACCCGGAATACGGGACTATGCCGTTATGACGGACGGCATTTTACTGATTTTACAGATAGATAATTGCCATTCATTTCTTTTAGTACCGTTTGTTCGATAGTTCCAATGTGGTATAAAGCGAAACTCCACTGGTCTAAGCTTCCCGCTTAGACCAAATCACTGCAAGCGTCACGCTTGCGAAAAAGAGCGACAAAAGGCGTAGCCCGGATTACATAACATTCAGAACAGGAAATAGAGCGGGAAAAGAGAGAAAATGAAAGCGGAGAAAGGCTGAACGCACTACGCGCTCTTTCTCCGCTCTCATTTTGTGCCCCAGGCGGGACTTGAACCCGCACTTGCATTGCTGCAAACAGGATTTTAAGTCCTGCGCGTCTACCAATTTCGCCACCAGGGCAGCTTATTATTTTCTCCACTTAAACCCCCTCTCCTTCGGAGAGGGCTGGGGAGAGGCCAAAAAAAATTCCAAACCTATTGGCCTGGAATCTCTTAGAGCGGAAGACGAGACTCGAACCCGCGACCCTCACCTTGGCAAGGTGATGCTCTACCAACTGAGCTACTTCCGCATATGTTTAAAGAACTTGCCCGTTTTACCGGGTTTGGGAGTGCAAAGATAGGGGGCAGTCCATAATATTACAAACTTATCCTCAAAAAAATATTTCTCTCAAATGTCCGCGAACTAATATTTACAGGCCTATACATTACCTTTACCCCCTGTTCATGGCCAATAGCGCACTGATATCACTGGTACGTAAAGACCTGCTTATAGAGTGGCGGCAAAAGCATACCCTCTTTGGCGTGCTGCTGTATGTAGGAGCTACCGTATTTGTAATATATATGATGAGCGGCCAGCCCGAGGCCAAGACCTGGAATGCCCTCTTTTGGCTCACACAGCTCTTTGTAGCCGTCAATTCGGTGGCCAAGAGCTTCCTGCAGGAGCATCCCCACCGCTTCCGTTATTACTTTACCCTCGTGAAGCCCTCCAGTTTTTTACTGGCCAAAATGATATATAGCATTGTGCTTATGCTTATCATGAGCCTCCTTAGCCTCTTCCTGTTCTCCGTGCTGCTCGGCTGGCCTATTGAGCAAAGCATTTTATTCATTACCATATCCTCCGTAGGCAGCATCAGCCTGTCGGCCGTCTTCACCTTCCTGTCGGCCATAGCAGCCCGCGCACAGCAAAATGCCGCCCTTATGGCCATATTGGGCTTCCCCCTGGTTACACCGGTGCTCATGATGCTCAGCAACCTTGCCCTGAAGGCCCTGGCCCCTGTTTACCAGCCCGGCTGGTGGATACTGGCACTTAGCCTCCTCGCCCTCGATGCCCTCGTTGTCGTGCTCGGCCTTATATTATTCCCTTTTTTGTGGCAGGAATAGTATATTTATTCATTCCTGCCCCTCAGTATTCGCCCGAATTAAATGCATATACCAATGAAAAGATCTGTTCTCTTTATAGCCTGCTGCCTGCTCATCCTTGCCGCAAATGCACAGGAAAAACTTTCTGAAAAGAATTATCGTGTTTACTCCGTAAAACAGGGGAAAGAAGTCTCGCTTGGCGATATAGCTGCCGATATGAACAATTACGATGTACTGTTCTTTGGCGAGGAGCACAACGACAGCGTAACCCACTACCTGGAGCAGGCCATACTGCGAACACTTTACGACAAATTCGGCGATAAGCTCACCCTATCTATGGAGATGTTCGACCGGGATGTGCAACTGGTGATGAACGAATACTTGCAGGACGCCATCCGCGAGAAACACTTTACCAAAGATGCCCGTGTATGGAGCAATTACCGCGATTACAGGCCATTGGTGGAATTTGCAAAAGAAAAAAAACTGGATGTGGTGTGCGCCAACGCCCCCAGCCGCTATACCAATATAGCTGGCCGCAAAGGGCAGGAGGCATTGAAAGAACTGCCCAAACAGTCGAAAGAATATTTTGCCCCCCTGCCCTATAAGGTAGCCACAGGCGATTATTACAATAAGCTCATGGAGATGTCGGGGCACAGCATGGCCCCTGCTGCCGATAGCACTAAAGCCAAAGCGCCGCCTATGCCCATGGGCGGTTTCGACCTGCCCACTGCGCAGTCGCTCTGGGATGCTACCATGGCCTACTCCATATGCAGCTACTACAAAAAGCACAAAGACCACAAGATCATGCAGGTGAATGGCCGCTTTCACAGCGATGAAGGCTTTGCCGTAGCCGCGCAGCTAAAGAATTACAATAAGAAGATCAGCAGGCTCGTCATCTCCACCAGCAGCGATGATGCATTCCCCAATATAAAATGGGATGATTATAAGAAGTATGGCGATTATATCATCATCACCGACCCAAAAGTGCCGAGGACGTATTCTTCGCAGTAAACACTGCCTTAGCCCCCGAACAAGTTCTGCACTACTTCTACATAATTGGAACCGACGGGCACCTCTATATCGCCCAGGTGTATGATCTTATTGCGCACGGCTGTCACCCTGCTGAAGGGAATAATATAGGAGCGGTGCACACGCACAAATTCATTTTCGGGAAGTTTCTCCGCCATAGCCTTCATACTCATACGGGCCACTATGGGCTTTTGTTCTACCAGGTGTATCTTCAGGTAGTTGTCCAGACCCTCAATATATAGTATGTCCGTAAAAGCGATCTTCATGATGCTGTAATCGGCACGTATGTACAGGTATTGCTGCGATACGCTATCCCTGATGCTGAGGGCCGCATGGTATTCATTGGCCTTATCCACCGCTTTTTTGAAACGTTCATATTCAAACGGCTTCAGCAGGTAATCGATAGCATTCAGGTTAAAACCTTCCACCGCATACTCGCTGTATGCTGTGGTGAATATGGCCATGGTATCGGTGGGCAATTGTTTATAGAACTCTATACCCGTCATAGCAGGCATGCGTATATCAAGGAAGAGCAGGTCCACCGGGCTTTTTTCCAGGTACTTGATGGCCTCCTTGGTATCGGTAAAGGTGCGCTGCAGGCTTACTACTGCGGCACGCTCGCAAAACGCCCTGATCACATCGAGCGCCAGCGGTTCGTCATCTATGGCTACTGCGGTTATCATTGAAGGTTAAGATACAAAGAAACACTGAAATTTTTAGGGTCATCGGTCACGGTAATGGCATGCCGGTGGTCATAAAGCAGCTTTAGGCGGTGCCGCGTATTGGTGATACCCAGGCCCACGCCCATATCCTTATCGGGCTTCACGAACACTTTACTGTTCGATACCTGCAGCAGCATATCGTCCTCACCAATGTCTATGGCTATGATGATGTCTGAATATTCCTCCGTGCTCACCCCATACTTAAATGCATTCTCTATAAAGGGTATCAGGATAAAAGGCGCTATGTCCTGTTCTATATTTGCCGTCTTCACCTCGTAGCTGATACGCACCTTATTGGTCATACGCAGCCTTTGCAGCTCCACGTAGTTGGTGATATAGGATATCTCTTTATCCAGCGATACCCTGTCCTGGTGGGCCTCGCTGATGGTATAGCGCATCATGCCCGACAGTTTCACGATGGCCTCGGCCGTGTAGTCCGATTTGGTTATGGCCAGTGAGTAGATACTATTCAGCGTATTGAACAGGAAGTGCGGGTTGATCTGTGCTTTGAGGAAGGATATCTCTGTGTTCAGTTTCTCTTCGCTCGTTATGCGCCACTGGTTATAAAAGCTCAGCGCAAAGGAGAAGATGAAGGTGATGATGAACATGTACACATTATAGCCAGGGCCGAACACACCAAAGCCTACCTTGCTGCCATAAGGCGCATAGGGCGCCGTTATGTAGTTGATGAAGTAGAATACACCACAACATAACAGCAGCGATAGTGCAAAGGAAATGAACTGCCGCCCGAAATAATAGCGCAGGATGATGATGTAATAATTGTAGTAGAAGAAGCAGATAAGGAACAGGCCGTTGAGCCAGCGGTAGGCATGCATCAGGTCCTGGAACAGGCCCTCGGGCGGATGCCCCGGCCGCACGGGCTTAAAGGCTGTAGGCAGCGATATAAAAGCCGCCCAGGCCAGCACATGTATAATGATGATGAATACCCGCTTGGTCATAATAAGACGCTTAAAATAGTCTATTACCTTAATAATAAAAAGAAAAAGGCCATTTTGTGAACACAAAATGGCCATACCTGTACCTCTTACTTACACTATTGGAGAATACCCCTATACTCCATCTTTACCACCTTAAAAAATCTTCAAACTTTTATATTGTTCGTGCTGTCCGCACTTCAATTTTTCAGTTGTTGTTGTGTGCTGTATCATTAGCACAACACAAAGATGAGAAAGCTTCAGTGCCCTTGCAAATAATTGAGGAGTATGGCAATAATCCTGTGGAGTTTTGATCAAAGTTGAGGAGTATAGGGCAAATGTGGGGGAGTATTTAAACGACTGCACACAAAACATCATGCATAATAGCCTGTGCAGATTCACAACAAAATGTTAAAGCAGTATACTTATTGCAAGAAACCTATAAAGCTATATGAACAGGTACATCAGCCGCAGTACGAACATGTTGTTATATTGCTGGTTGGGGCGGCCCAGGTTAGCATCTACATCCTTGCGTATGGTGAGCAGCGAGTACTGGAAGCGCAGGTTCATGAACAGGCCTTCCCACAGGTGCAGGCTGCCCGATAGCAGCAGGTTCACATCATACTTCTTCATCGGGTAGTCATATTGATTATAGGGCGGGTTCAGCACCACATCGGTCTTAAAGCGCTCATTGCTCTGCACCAGTTGCGAATATGAGAAGCCTGCACCAAAGTGGCTTTTACGCTTATCAAAGTAGTTGAGCATTATAGGCACTTCTGCATAATTCAGGTCCAGGTGATAATTGGTCATAGTGCTTGTCTGCTTAATGCTCGACCCGTTGAGATTGGCCACAAGCGGCGTGGTTATCGTGCCCCTTGCGCCTTTTTGCGAAAAGAGTATCTCGAGGCTTGCTGCCAGGTGCTCATCGAGGCGCGCATATACAATGCCACCCACGTTAAGGCCTATCTTATGATAACCTTTAAAATCATCGCCATCCACCTGGCTGAAATTGGCGCCGGCCAGCACACCCGCATAAAAGGTGCGGTCTTCCTGCACATACCAGCTTTCCTGGGCCCTCAATACAGGTGATATACCCGTTAAAACAAGGGTAAACAGGATAAGTGCGCCGAATTGTCTAATTTTAGCCATCGAAATCGTCATTGCTAATGAGCTTCAAATATACGCCAAACACGCTGAAAAAACTGGAACAACTGTACGAAGAGGCGCGCTACATCATACGTTACGAGAAGGGCACCTTCAATTCGGGCTACTGCATCCTGGAAGATAAGCGCGTGGCGGTCATCAATAAATTCCTGGGTATCGAGGGCCGTATCAATGCACTTATAGAGATATTGCCCACCATATCGGTAAAGGAGGAGGAGCTGAGCACAGATATGCTAAAATGGTATAAGCAACTGGTGGCACAGCCCGCAGGCAATACCGATGACAACAGCACCCAAACCCAAATAGATATATAGGGTGAAGATCACTTTTCTCGGCACCGGCACTTCGCAAGGCGTACCTTTTATAGGCTGCCCCTGCGCGGTATGCACATCGCCCGACCCGCACGACCGCAGGCTGCGCTCATCCATATGGATCGAGACCGCCCAGGCAAGCATCGTGATCGATACCGGGCCCGACTTTCGTTACCAGGCGCTCAGGGCGGGCATCCATAAGCTCGATGCCGTGGTCTTCACACACGGGCATAAGGACCATACTGCCGGCCTCGATGATGTGCGGGCCTACAACTACCACCAGCAGCGCCCTATGGAGGTATATGCCTCGCTGCCCACTCAGGATGTACTGCGCCGCGAGTTTTCCTACGTATTTGCCGACAATCCTTACCCCGGCATTCCGCAGCTCAACCTGCACCCTATCGACGGCAGCCCTTTTGACATCAATGGCCTGCAACTGCAGCCCATACGCACCCTGCATTATAAGATGGAGGTCTTCGGTTTCCGCATAGGCGACTTTACTTATATCACCGATGCCAATTACATCTCTCCGCAGGAGCTGGATAAAGCCCGGGGCAGCAAGGTGTTCGTCATCAATGCCCTGCGGCACAAGGAGCATATCTCGCACTATACACTTGCCGAGGCCATGGATATAGCCCGCGAGGTAGGGGCTGAGCATACCTATTTCACTCATATCAGCCACCAGCTTGGCCTGCAGCTCGAGGTGGACAGCCACCTGCCCGAAGGGATGCAACTGGCTTATGATGGCCTCAGCTTACATCTTTAGGGCCTGTCTTTTATTATCTATTCTTCATTAACTTTACCCATCTTCAACACACAACATATAGCATGAAAAAACTGTTAATAACCCTGCTGCTGGCAGGCGCCGTATGCACCGCACAGGCACAATATGAGAATACCAAGATAAAAGTGGGCCAGGCCGCACCGGAACTGGCCATGCAGGATACCAGCGGCAAAGATGTAAAGCTGAGCCAGGTGATAAAAGGCAAGGTGGTACTGCTCGATTTCTGGGCATCGTGGTGCCGCCCCTGCCGCATGGCCAATCCCCGCGTAGTGGCCCTCTACAACCGCTATAAGGATAAGAAGTTCAAGAATGCCAAAAAAGGCTTTACGATCGTAAGCGTATCGCTCGACCAGTCGAAAGAGCCCTGGCTGAAGGCCATACAAATGGATGGCCTGGTATGGCCCGACCATATGAGCGACCTGGGCGGCTGGCGCTCGATAGTGGCCGATACTTACGGCATACAGTTCATACCGCAATCGATGCTGATAGGCGCCGATGGCAAGATCATCGGTAAATATACCGACCCCGATGGCGCCGAGGCCGACCTGCAGAAGCTATTGAAATAAAAGGTAATACCCCCAGTAATTACTAAAACAGATCTTTTTGATAAAATTCAAAAAAAACTTACCTTTGCAGTCCTTAAAATTTCACAGCATGGCCAAATCCATGCACAAAGGCAAAACAAAATGAGAAAAGATATTCATCCCAAGAGCTACCGTTTAGTGGTATTCAAAGATATGTCGAACGAGTATGCTTTCCTGAGCCGCAGCACTGCGCCCAGCAAGGAAACCATAGTATGGGAAGACGGTAACGAATATCCCCTTGTAAAGGTGGAAATTTCGCACATGTCGCACCCCTTCTATACCGGCAAGTCGATGTTCGTAGATACTGCAGGCCGTATCGAAAAGTTCAAACAGCGTTACGCAAAGAAGAAATAAACTTCTTTTTTAATATTTTGCATAAAGCATTAAAAATCCCGACTTTTGTCGGGATTTTTGACTGTATAACAACTGGACGAAATACCGTGGCACTGCGATAAACGCCGGCAAACTACATGAACTACATTCTTTTCAGCGACCATACACGCCACAAGCTCCTGCCCTTCACGCATACCCGGCCCGTGGCCGATATACGCTGCGGCATAATGACCATGCGCGAGCGCTGGGAGCATTACCTGCAGGCCGGCACATCTACCCTCACGCCTGGCTACCTGCAGGATGTATATATGCTGCTGCTGAGCACCGATAATATGCTGGTGAACGGGGCTGTATTTGCCAGTAAAGAACTTAGCGAGGCCATCCTGAAACTGGAGCAAGGCCAGAAACTGCTGCAGGGCGATACGCTGCTGGCAGCACGTACCAGCATTACCGAGCTGGACATAAACGACCTGCTGCCCCACAATTTTGACGAGATACAATATACCGGCCCTGTTGACAGGCTGGAGCATGTTTGGGACATATTCGCGCTGAACGATCGCGCTTTGCGCAATGACTATGCACTGCTCACAGAGCGGAGTGCGGCGAGCGGAGCGCAGTTTGAAGGGGTGACTGTACTGGGAAATGATCTTTATGTGGAAGAGGGTGCGGAGATAGGTGCCGGCTGCATTATCAATACCCATAAGGGGCCGGTTTACATAGGCAGGAATGCCAAAGTACTGGAAGGCACGATGATAAGGGGGCCGCTGGCGCTTTGCGAAGACAGCGTGGTGAAAATGGGGGCCAAACTATATGGCGCGACCACTATTGGCCCGGGCTGCAAGGTGGGCGGCGAACTGAATAATGTAGTGTTCTTTGCCAACAGCAATAAGGCGCACGACGGCTACCTGGGCAATGCCGTGATCGGCGAATGGTGCAACCTGGGAGCGGACACCAACTGCTCGAACCTGAAAAATAATTATGACGAGGTGAAGATATGGGATGAGCATAGCAAAAAAGCGACCAGCACAGGCCTTACCTTCTGCGGCCTGCTGATGGGCGACCACTCGAAATGCGGCATCAATACCATGTTCAATACAGGTACTGTGGCGGGCGTAAGCTGCAATATATTCGGTGCGGGCTTCCAGGAGAAGTTCATTCCCAGCTTTTGCTGGGGCGGGCCCGAGGGCATAACGACCTATGCCATAGACCGCGCCATAGAGACCGCCAACCGCATGATGGGCAGGCGGGGCAAAAGGCTCAATGCAGCAGAGCAGGAAATGCTGCGCTATATTTTTGAACATACAGCCGAACAAAGAAACTGGTTCGCAAAAAGCTAAACATAATATGAGAAAGAAAATAGTAGCCGGTAACTGGAAGATGAACCAGACCCTTAGCGAAGGCAAAAACCTGGTGGAAGGGATACTGGCCGGCCTGCCCGCACTGAACGAAAGCAAAGAGGTGGTGATATGCCCCCCCTTTGTGCACCTAAGCCAAACGGCTGCACAACTGGACGAGTACGAGCATATATACCTGGGGGCGCAGAACTGTTCATCAGAGGCATCGGGGGCTTATACCGGCGAGGTATCGGCACAGATGCTGCAAAGCACCGGGACACATTACGTGATCATAGGCCACTCGGAGCGCAGGGAATACTTTAATGAAGACGATGCCCTGCTGGCCCGCAAGGTGGAGCAGGCCCTGGCCACAGATATGAAGGTGATCTTCTGCTGCGGGGAATCGCTGGAGATACGCGACTCGAACGCACAGAACGAGTGGGTGGGAAAACAATTAAAATCGGCACTCTTTCACCTTGGCGACCTGCTGATGCAGCGGATAGTGATCGCCTACGAGCCCATATGGGCCATAGGCACAGGCCGCACGGCCAGCGCTGCACAGGCACAGGAAATGCATGCGTATATACGCCATGTGATCGCCAGCCAATATAACCCGGTGCTGGCCGATAATATGACCATACTATACGGCGGCAGTGCCAAACCATCGAATGCGGCCGAGCTATTTGCCTGCCCGGATGTGGATGGCGGCCTGATAGGCGGGGCCTCACTGAAGGCGGAAGATTTCCTTGGGATCATAAATGCCATGATGGCCTCGTAATTTTTGTTGTAAAATTTTGCAGTAACCAAAAGGCATTGTATCTTTGCAATCCCAAAAACAAGAGATGGCGCGTTGGTCAATCGGCTAAGACGCCTCCCTTTCACGGAGGAATGACGGGTTCGACTCCCGTACGTGCTACGAAAAGCCAGGACAAAAGTTCTGGCTTTTTCTTTTTATATGGCTGAATGCCTAGCGCGTAGGCTTACCATTCCTTTTCTTATTGTGAAAGAAAATGAGGTACAACACGAACATGATGGCTAAAAACGCTACTGCAAATACGGTGAAAAACATAATCTTCTTTTTCTCTATAAAGCCTAAATATTATGCCATTGGTAGCCTGTGATTGCTTAACTTAGTGATACACATGAGAAAATATTTTTTTGTAGCAGGACTGATCTTTTTAGCTGCTTGTACCGGTAACGACAGCAGCAAAGAAACGGGTAACGAAGACAGCACAGAACTGCCGGGCGTGGCCTACGATATAACGCCTGTATGGAGCTACGAATATGACTCTGCATCAGGGGCGATAAACATGAAAAAACTGCGGGAACCGAACAAAGAAGAAACATCGGCACCCACACTGGTGACCATACTGAACAGCACATGGCCGGATATACAACTGCAACTGGTAAAAACATCGCGGGATACGATGTATGTAAGCATACCGCAACCCACTGTGCTTACGCAGCAGATGGGCACAACCGGGGCCACGCAATACATGGCTATTGCCACTTACACACTTACCGAAATGACCGGCATACGCTATGTGCGCTTTGACTTTGAGGAAGGTGACCATGCTGCACCGGGCACATACTCCCGTGCAGATTTCACTAAAGGCTTCTGATATAGCGGGGTATGCACATTATTTAATAAATTACAGCTTGCATCAGACATAGAACATGAAAAAAAATTACGCTTTAGCCATACTATTATTTGCGACTGCTCTTTGCTCAGCCATGCGCAGCAACGCGCAGGCCTACTGGACCCAGCAATACAACAGCCTGCCCATACTTTATGATGTTACCGACATTATAGGCTACGGGCCCAATATGATACTGGGCGGTACGCCCTATTATACGCATACGGTTTCCACAGCCTTTATGGCATCGCCCAGCGTGCATAAGATATACCATTTTGCAAGGGCCTACGGTATGCTCTTTGGCGTAAGCGATTCTGCGATCTATAAGAGCAGCGATGACGGGGTGACGTGGGACTCGACAGCACTGAGCTACCCGCTGTACGGGGTAAGTGCAGATGCCCGATTATCTGTAGACGGCAATACACTTTATGTATGGGACCCAAATAACATAACGAATTTCGGTAATGATGTACTGAAGACCACTGACACGGGCAAAACATGGTCATCGAGCGGATACCAGCAGCCTGATGGTTATGGCTTCGCGGTACATAATGGTGTGGCCTACGCAAGCAGCCTGAACGGGCTGCAATACTCAACGGATAATGGCGCGAACTGGTACTACGTGACAACGATAGGCAGTACAGTAAACGATGTGGTGGTCTTTAACGATACCGTATACGTGGCCACAAATATGGGGGTGTATAAAGGTACCGGCAACCCGCAACAGTGGACAGCTACGATACAATACAATACACTCAGCCTCTGCAATGCGGGTACGACACTGCTTTGCGGTACCATGGAGAACGGGGTATGGCAATCGGACCCTACAGGTATCTACTGGTTCTCAAAAAGCGATGATCTTCCCTATACAGGTACAGGGGTACTGAAACCGGTAACGACGGTGAGCTTTAATGATTTTTATGCGATCGCCAATGTGCGCTTCGACACTACGGGTGTGGTACATTATGTATACACAATGCCCATCATCGCTTTGCAGGCGGCCTCGTTATCCGCACTCAGCGACGTGCAGGTGTATCCCAACCCTGCGCGGGGACAGGTATTCATCAACACCGGCAAGGCGCTGAACAAAGACCTGCAGGTAAGCCTGCTGGACATGCAGGGGCGACTGCTCATGAACCATAAGTACAGCAACAGCGATATCATAACGCTGGACCTGGGCAATATACCAGCCGGGATGTACGTTATCAATATGAACGACGGGCATAGCAGTATATCAAGGAAAATAAGGGTGGACAATTAGGTCAAATGCCATTGGCCTGCAACATAGGCCAATGACTAGGCACTACGTAAGTAATTAGTTATAAATTTGTTAGGATTATAAGCAAAAAGTTATGAATGCCAGCTTTTATTCATTACTTTGCCAAAGTATATTCCCACCGTAAGAAAAAATTCTTATTTTCACCACGCTGCCGAATTTTTGTAAATCATTAAATCATAAAAGTGTAATGAGTACTGCGAAAAAGAATTATGTGAAGTTTGCCCCAAAAGGAGAAGACAGCTTTTATGATGCTGTGAAATACCGTGTACAGGAATATTTCCGGACGAACAATATTACGGAGCATGCCAATACTGCGATGCGTTTAAAGACGGTGGCCATGCTTTCGCTCTACATCGTTCCGTACCTGCTTATCGTTACGGGTGTCGGATCAGTTAATACATGGTTGTTCATGGGCCTGTGGGTGCTGATGGGTGTGGGTATAGTAGGTATCGGCACAGGCATCATGCACGATTCGAACCACGGCTCTTATTCCACGAACAAAAGATTGAACACGTTACTGGGCAATGTGCTTAACATGCTCGGTGGTTATGCGCTTAACTGGCGTATACAGCATAATGTACTGCACCATACTTATACTAACCTGCAGGGACTTGATGAAGATATTGATTCGGGTATACTGATCCGCATGTCGCCGCAAAAAGAATATCGCAAGTTTCACCGTTACCAGCATATTTACGCATGGCTGCTGTACCCGCTTATGAATTTGTTTTGGGTTACGGTAAAAGATTTCCGCCAGGTAATGCGCTACGAAGAACAAGGTTTGCTGCGCAATCAAAAAATGACCTTTGGCAAGGCCATGAGGCAGCTGACCATGGTAAAGCTCGTGTATTTCGCTTATGCGCTGGTATTGCCCATGATCTTTTCGGGCATGGCCTGGTATATGGTGCTTGCGGGCTTTGTAGCAATGCAAATGGTAGCAGGCCTTTCGCTTGCCTGCATCTTTCAACCCGCGCATGTAATGGAAACATCGGACTATGCTGAACCTGATGATAAACGCAAGATGGAAAATGCATGGGCCGTACACCAGGTACTTAACACAACCGATTTCTGTCCCAAGAGCAAGATCACTTCATGGTTCATGGGTGGCCTGAATTACCAGATAGAGCATCATCTCTTTCCGCACATATGCCATATACACTATCCTAAGATAGCACCTATAGTACGCGAGACCGTACTGGAATATGGCCTGCCTTATAATGTAGTACCTACTTTTTTGGGCGCCCTGGTAGAACATGGCAAGATGCTGAAAATATTAGGACAGGAGCCAGTGCCTGCAGTTATCAGTAGTACCCCTGCAGTAGTTCCCGAACTGGTTGAAGCAGAGTACTAAACACATTCCCAAACCGCATCCAAAAACCAATGCCTGCTATCGAACAGGTGCTTTACCGGTTTGAAACCTGTAGCTGCCGCTAATTCGTCGGTCTGCGCTACAGCATATTTCTGGGATATCTCTGTGTGAATAGGCTCACCCTCTTTAAAGTCAAAACATTCTGTATCGCCCACACATACCCGCTGTTCAGCCAGGCTCACCAGGTAGCTCTTACAGGTGCCCGTGCCGGGATCGTAAACAGGATAATGCTCAAACCCGGACAGGTCGAAGTCCGCGCCCAGTTCGTTATTTATCCTGTGCAACAGGTTGAGGTTAAAGCGCCGCGTGATGCCCCCTTTATCATTGTAGGCCGCCAATATGGTACGCGGATCTTTCTTCAGGTCGAAGCCAATGAAGGCAAGATCGCCTTTGTTCAAATACCTGCGCAATTCTTTACAAAAAGCATTTACACCATCCGATGGTATATTACCAATATTAGAGCCGAGGAATAAAACGACTTTCCTTTTACCCGGTGTGTTACCCAATTGCTTCAGCATTTCGAAGTATTCCCCGTTCAGGCCTTTCACCTGCAGGCCCGGCAATGCCAGGGGTAATTTATCCTCCAATTGTTTAATGACGTTGGACGAAATATCTATCGGGTAATAGGTGAAATTGACCCTGTCTTCCACCAGGCTGCGCAGCAGGTGTATGGATTTGGTGGCATCGCCCGCCCCAAGCTCTACCAGCTCCAGCTCCTCACCATATTGCTTAAACAACCTGCTTATTGCAGTTGACTGTTGTGAGAATATTTCCATTTCACAGCGTGTAGGATAATACTCAGGGCAAGCCATTATTTCGGTGAAGAGCTTATCGCCTTCCTTATCGTAAAAGTATTTCGAGTCTAAATATTTCGCATCCGCACTAAGCCCCCTTACCACATCTTTGTAAAACCTGTTCATGGTGTAGTAGTATTTATTTCGCCAACCTGATGCCGGTGTATTGCCAGCGAAGCTGCGGGTGAAAAAAGTTCCTGTAAGTATTGCGGCTGTGGCCCTGTGATGTCACCTCTGATGCGCCACGCAGCACCATCTGGCTGACCATGAATTTGCCATTGTATTCGCCTATTGCACCTTCCGCTTTTCTAAAGCCCGGGTATGGCAGGTATGCACTGTCGGTCCACTCCCAGCGGCTACCCCATTCAAAATGTTCTGAAGCGGCCTCCCATTCAAACTCGGTTGGGAGCCTCATACCCTTCCATGCAGCGAAGGCGGCAGCTTCATAGAAGCTGACATGACACAGTGGTGCATTGACATCGACAGGTTTGAGGCCCTGCATCGTATAATGATGCCAGCGGCCATCCATAAGATGCCAGTACATGGGCGCCTGCACATTGTTATTATTTACCCAGTCCCAGCCTTCGGAATGCCAATGGCGGAAGTCTTTATAGCCGCCGTCCTGCATGAACTCCATGAACTCTTTATTGGTAACAAGCGCTGAGCAAATGTTATAATCCTGCAAGTACACTTTATGCCTGCCCAATTCGTTATCGAAGCAAAATTCGTCACCGGCATAGCCTATCTCGTATATATCGGCAGGCATATCTATCCACTCCGGGGCAACCGCTTCATATGGAGCGATGGTTGTTGAATCATCATAGGCAGGCAGCAAGGGATTATGCCCCAATATATATTTGATATCGGTAGTAAGCAGCTCCTGGTGCTGCTGCTCATGGTTGAGGCCGATCAGCACTATTGCATTCAGCTCTTCGCTTATCTCCCCAGCAAGGAATGCTTCCATAGCCTCATTCACATAAGCTCTGTACCTGTACACATCATCAACCCCGGGCCTGCTGAGATTGCCCCTGTCGGTACGCACCACGCGCGCACCCACAGTCTCATAATAACTATTGAATACAAAATTGTAATCGGGGTTGAACTCGATGTAGCCGGTTACATTAGGCTTGAGCACGAAGGTCTCAAAGAACCAGGTGGTATGGCCCAGGTGCCATTTGGGCGGGCTCACATCCACTATGGGCTGCACTACATAATCCTCTACCTGTAAGGGCTTGCAGATGTCTTCCGTCTGCTGTCTTACTGCCTTGTATTTTTCTAATATTCCCATACACTAATCATTATCAATATACGCCTTTAAATCCGATATAGTTTTTAAGTTCAGGGCATTAGCCTGGTGCCTGCGCATCATTAAAGCATAGGCATTATTAAAACCGATTGGTTTTAACCACTTTATACGATAGCGTTTTGTAAAATTATTTTGCACATAATTATATACAGCATCCCTGTCGCTTAGCAGTTTATTCACTGTGTCTTGTGAGGGTTGCAACAATACCAATAAACCCGTGCCTGTATATTCCGGGTACATATCAATTTGGTCATTGATCATGGCATCGAAACAAATTTTCGTGCCGCCCAGGCCGGTCTTCGTCTCCACATCAAGATCGGTATAGCCCCTGATCAGCATACTGTACATAGCACCAAGGATATACTGTTCGCCAAATATCTTAGAGCCTATTCTTACCGTTCCCTTATGACCATTGCGCGGCTCTTTCCAAAGCCCCTGCGATCGTAAAAAATCCCGGGCTATTTTTTCGGGTGTCTCATGCAGGTAGTCAGCGCGATAGTTAAGCACGGTCATCAGCGAGTCGCTGATCCTGCCCGCAAGCATGTTCAACACATCTTCCAGCTCAGGATATTGCTGCAATATGGCTTCACGAACGATGGGCGCCGCATGGTAAGGCGGGAAAATATTCTTATCGTCCTGCAAGGTTACCAGGTCATAAGCCTTCAGCCGCCCATCGGTACTGTAGCCGCTGATCACATCGAGCCGCTTATCGAAAGCGGCTTTATACATCACGGCATCACTAATGACCACCGTACGGATGCGCATTCCGTATTTTTCTTTCAAGCCAAGGTAGCCATCGCTGCGCCCCATGAACTCAGGCGTAAAGCCTGCCAGCATCCTGCCTTGGTATGCAGCAGGAAGAAGATAAAAGGACGAAAGAAAAACAAGCAAGACGGGCAAAGACAATAAAGCGATACGGCTCCTTTTTATATTCATGTGCTGCAGGCGCGAGAGGAGAAAATCGAACAGGATGGCCAATAGTGCCGCAGGTATGGCCCCTGCCAGTATCATATTGGTATTATTGAGCGATATGCCCCCGAAAATAAACTCACCAAGGCCACCGGCGGCAATATAGGCAGCAAGGGTGGCCACGCCCACATTGATGACCGTTGCCGTACGGATACCGGCCAGCAACACCGGCATAGCCAGTGGCAATTCAACTTTGAACAAGACCTGCCTGCCATTCATGCCCATACCGTATGCCGCTTCGCGTACTGAGGGCTCCACACCCGTGATACCGGTATAAGTATTGCGGATGATAGGAAGTAAAGCATACAGGAAGAGGGCTGCAATGGCCGGCTTTGCCCCAATACCTAAAACCGGTATCATAAAACCGAGCAGGGCGATACTGGGTATGGTTTGCAGGATACCCGCCAGGCCCAATACAAGGCCAGCCAGCCTGGTCTTTTTTGCGATAAGAACACCCAGGGGCAAACCTATCAGCACCGCGATAAGCAGCGAAATAAAGGTAAGACCTATGTGCGCAAGGGTTTGCTGCAGCAGCTTATCGTGCTGCTGAGCCATAAAATCCCAAAGGCTTTGTTGTCCGTTCATATAGGCCTGCCTGTATAGTCGCTGAAGAGCCTAAGCAATTCGCTGCTCTTGACGCTTTTTATTTCATTAGTATCCTCATTCCATGCAATTAATTCCTGCAGGCGGTTGCTATTCATATACTCCATAGCTTCCCATATACTGGCGCTGCTGCTTAACCGTACTTCCCCATTTGCGGCTTCATTAAAACCATACCAGATATCTTTCAGCTTAAGCGTTTTAAGCGCTGCCTGCAGGTAATGGCCCGAAAAAAAGGAACGTACAAATTCGTTCGCCGGGCGGAACAAGAGCTCTGTCGGGCTGCCCAACTGCTGTATTTTCCCCTTATCCATCAGGCAGATACGATCAGCCAGTTCAAAAGCCTCATCTATATCATGGGTCACCATTACAATGGTCTTCCTTTTATACTCATCAAGCAGCAGCAGTTCTTTAATAATGCTGCGCCGGGTAACGGGGTCGAGGGCGCCAAAAGGCTCATCCATTAATAATATGGGCGGGTCGGCAGCGAGGGCCCTGGCAATATTGACCCGCTGCTGCTGGCCGCCACTTAACTGTGCAGGGTACCAATGATAATAGTCTTGCGGCAGGTGTAATTTATCCAGCAGATCGCTGCAGCGTTCTTTGATCTTTTGTTTATCCCAATTCAGCAGGCGGGGCACAATGGCTATGTTCTCCCCGATGGTATAGTGCGGAAAGAGGCTATTGTTCTGCAGCACATAACCAATGCCCCTGCGCAGCATTTCGGGACTTTGCTTTTTTATATCCCTGCCGTTTACTGATATTTCACCTGCCGAAGGCTCCACCAGGCGGTTGAGCATCTTTAAGGTAGTGGTCTTGCCGCAGCCGCTGGTACCCAGTAATATAAATTTCTCCCCTTCCGCTACCGAAAAAGAGATGTCATCTACCGCAGGAGTATCGCCATAGTGCTTACCAAGATGTCTTACTACGATCAAAACGGGTATTATTTATTTACACATCATGGCTCTACTGTAACACCTTTCCAGAATGCTATACGGCCTTCAATGTTTTTTGCAGCTTCTTTTGTTTCGGGATAGTACCATGCAGCATCTTTGTTCTCCTTACCATCCACTTCGAGTGTATAGTAAGATGCCGTACCCTTCCAGGGGCAAATGGTGTGGGTATCTGAAGGTCGCAGGTATTCGGTCTTTACTGCTTCACGCGGGAAATAATGGTTACGCTCCACCACTATGGTCTGCGCGCTCTCCGCTATTACCCGGTCATTCCAAATTGCTTTCATGGTGTTATCTTATTCAAACTAATATAAAAAAATTATTCCAAGTCCTGCCGGGCAATTGAGATGTTGCCCTTTATTATTTAAAAATCTATTTTTAGCGTCCGTATAATAAGGCTGCTTATATTCGTGCCTTGTATTCACAGTTTATTCGAAATAATTAAAAATTCTCTTTCATGGCAAAAATCAAAGTTGCAAATCCTGTTGTAGAACTGGATGGTGATGAAATGACCCGCATCATCTGGAAATTCATCAAAGACAAACTTATACTTCCATATGTAGATGTGGAAATAAAATATTTTGACCTCGGTATAGAGCATCGTGATGCCACTAATGACCAGGTGACCGTAGATGCGGCCAATGCTATAAAAGAGTGCGGTGTAGGCATAAAATGTGCCACCATAACACCCGATGAGGCACGCGTGGAAGAATTCAAGCTGAAGCAAATGTGGAAAAGCCCCAACGGCACCATACGTAATATACTGGACGGCACCGTGTTCCGCGAGCCGATAGTGATCAATAACATACCGCGCCTGGTACCCAACTGGACCGCTCCTATATGCATAGGCCGCCATGCCTTTGGCGACCAATATCGCGCTACCGATTTTGTGACAAAAGGCAAAGGCAAGCTGACCATAAAATTTGAAGGAGAGAACGGCGAAGTGATCGAGCATGAAGTGTTCAACTTCAAAGGCGACGGTGTGGCACTGGCCATGTACAATACCGATGAATCGATCATGGGTTTTGCACGCGCCTGCTTCAATACAGCTTTGCAAAAAGGCTGGCCGCTGTACCTCTCGACGAAGAATACCATCCTGAAAAAGTATGACGGCCGCTTTAAAGACATCTTTGAAAATATTTATCAAACAGAGTTCAAAGCCGATTTTGAAAAGGCAGGTATCACTTATGAGCACCGACTGATAGATGATATGGTGGCCAGCGCACTGAAATGGCATGGTAACTTTGTGTGGGCCTGCAAAAACTATGATGGCGATGTGCAGAGCGATACCGTAGCACAAGGCTTCGGCTCGCTGGGCCTGATGACATCAACGCTCATCACCCCCGATGGAAAGACCATGGAAGCCGAGGCCGCACATGGCACGGTGACCCGCCACTACCGCAACCACCAGGAAGGCAAGCCTACATCTACCAACCCTATAGCCTCCATCTTTGCATGGACAAGGGGCCTGATGTTCCGCGCCAAGCTGGACAACAACCCCGAACTCAACGACTTCTGCCAGGCACTGGAGCAGGTATGCATAGAAACCGTAGAAAGCGGCAAGATGACCAAAGACCTCGCGGTGTGCATACATGGCAATAAAGTGGAACATGGGACACATTATCTCTACACCGAGGAATTCCTGGATGCGCTGGATGAGAACTTGAAAAAGAAAACAGGCAAATAATATATCATATCATTTTATAAGGGAGGCCGGGAATACATCCCGGCCTTTCTCATATACATACGTATCCAAACATATTCGTCTAATTGCTAAGGAGATGCAAATAATATCGCAGTCATAACCCATAAATCAGTATAAAACAGTAACTTCGCTCCCTGTTTTAAATTCAGGCATTTATTATCCTGCAATCTTATATAACGCTCGGTGCTGTTTTTGCAGTGAGCAACAGGATGAACGATACAAGCAATGAAGTGGCTGGTACTGGCTATAGGGATCATCTTCGAGGTGCTGGGTACGATCTGTATGAAATATGCAGAAGGCTTTACCAAACTGGTACCTTCGGTATTAGTGTTCCTGTTCTATGCTATAAGCCTCGCAGTGCTGGTATTCGTGCTTGAAAAAATGGAAGTAGGTATCGCATATGCCATTTGGGCCAGTGCGGGTACTGCGTTAATAGCCGTGATCGGCATGATATGGTTCCATGAAAACGTTTCTGTATTGAAACTGGTATCGATATCGCTGATAATAATAGGCATACTGGGCCTTGAATTAGCAGAATAATTTTTTTGACGTTAAAGTATCTATGAATATTTTTTTAACCGGTGCTACAGGTTTAGTAGGAGGAGAATTACTTGTTACGCTTTCGCAGCGCAAGGAAGTGGATAAGATATATTGCCTGCTGCGTTCGCAAACAGAGGAACAGGCCCTGGCGCGGCTGGAACAGGTGTTCAACCTGCACGAAGATGATTTCGACCGGGATAAGATCATACCGGTACTGGGCAATCTTTTTGATGAAGAACTTACCGCATCATTAAAGAGCAATAAACAGCTCGAAGATGTTGACGTTATTGTACACTCCGCTGCAAATACCTCCTTCTCGCGTGTGAACGATGACCTCGTGGAGAAAGCCAATATAGGTGGCCTTACCAAAATACTGCTCTGGGCCAAAGACCTGCCGCATCTGCAGACCTTCCTCTACATTGGCACCGCCACCATATGCGGCAAAGATGTAAAAGACCGCGTGGTGCATGAAGATGAATCGCCCAACCTGGATGCTACGCACCTGGTAAAATACACTTATACTAAAATGAAGGGCGAACTGCTGATACGTGAGCACCTGCCCGAAGAAAAGATACTGATCGCGCGCCCGTCCATCATTATGGGCGACAGCCGCCCGGTAGTGCCACGGTCGCCCGTGATATTATGGGCTATGGCCACCATCAACCACCTGCGCCTGATACCGGTAAATGAATATGCGCAGCTGGACATCATACCCGTAGATTACGCGGCAAATGCCATAGTGGAACTCCTCTTTGCCGACAGGCATTATCATGTATACCACATATCGGCAGGTGAAGAAGGCGCCACAACCGCTAACAAATTATCCAAGACACTCTCGGCATACTTCGACGAGATGCCACCTTTCAACTTCATCAACAAATCGCTGCTGAACCAGGTGAAACACTGGGCCAAGAACAGGCTGCAGCCCGACAGTGAACTATACAGCTACCGCGAATACCTCGATTACTGGAAAGAGACCTTCCAGGACAAGAGCAAGCTGCGTGTACTGTTCTCGGGGCTGGACCCCTATCTTGAGTTCATGGAACTGGGGCATGTATTCGATAACAGCCGGCTGCTTGAGGATGTGAATATAGGCAACTCAGTACCCGCAGATATATATATCAATAACTCCATGCAGTTTGTCGAAAAGCTGGACATACTGGAGGGGGCTATCGACCCATAATATTATGGTCCCGCAAATGCGGGACTTTTTTTTGCACTAAATCAATACTATGAAAATAGCAGTTGCCGGTCCATACACGGCCCACACACAGGAACAAAGGGAGCGAAACCTGGAGGCTATGAATAAGGCTGCCGCCCGTTTGCTTGAAATGGGCCATATACCGCTTGTAGGGGTAAATGCGGCCCTGCCGGTAGTGCAACAAGCCCACATAGCGGATAACTATAAAGCGATAATGGATATATCGCTCGCTTTAATAGATAACTGCGAGGCCATACTTGTATTGGGAGATAGCCCCGGCGTACAACAGGAAAAAGACCTGTTAAGCGGCAAAGGCCTGCCTGTATATTACAGCATGGACGAAATTCCCCGTTAATAGTATAATTTCGCAAACATATTTTGCACTTTTATTTTCGAATTGATCATTACTCATGGGATTTTTTAATAAACTCTTCAACAGGAACAAAGAGCAACAGGAGCAGAAGGATGCCCTGGATGAAGGCCTGAAAAAAACCAAAGAAGGCTTCTTCAGCAAACTCACCAAAGCCATTGCAGGAAAGGATAAAGTGGATGAAGAGGTACTGGACAACCTTGAAGAAGCACTGGTGAGCGCCGATGTAGGCATTGATACCACGGTGGCCATCATCAACCGTATAGAAGAGCGCGTAGCAAAAGATAAGTATGTAGGCACATCGCAGCTCAACGAGATACTGCAGGAAGAGATCATGGGCATGCTTACCGATGCCCCATCGAACGAGTTCGAGACCTTTGACCTGCCCGCAGGCAAAAAACCATACGTGATATTGGTGGTGGGGGTGAACGGTGTGGGCAAGACCACCACGATAGGCAAGCTGGCCCATAACTTTAAAAAGAATGGCAAGAATGTGCTGCTGGGTGCTGCCGATACCTTTCGTGCGGCAGCGGTGGACCAGCTGACCATATGGAGTGAACGCGTGGGTGTGCCGATAGTAAAAAAAGAAATGGGCAGCGATCCAAGCTCCGTGGCCTTCGATGCAGTGCAAAGCGGTATCGCAAAGGAATCGGACGTAGTGATCATAGATACCGCAGGCCGCCTGCATAATAAGGCCTACCTGATGAATGAACTGGGCAAGATACGCCGCGTGATCAGTAAAAAAATGCCAGAGGCACCGCATGAGGTATTACTGGTACTGGATGGCAGCACCGGCCAGAACGCGCTGGAACAAGCCAAACATTTCACTGCCGCCACAGAGGTTACTGCTATAGCGATAACCAAGCTCGATGGCACGGCTAAAGGCGGCGTAGTGCTGGCTATTGCCAACCAGTTCAAGATACCTGTGAAATACATTGGTGTTGGTGAGCGTCTGGAAGACTTACAGGTATTCAACAAGGCCGAATTTGTGGATAGCCTCTTCAGCCTTGAAAAATAGTAGTGTATGGCTGGCAAGGAAGCTGCAATAAAAGAGCTGCGACAGATACCGGGCGTGGGCATATCCATAGCCAACGACCTCTGGAATATCAATATCCGTTCCATTAGCGAGCTGAAAGGGAAAGACCCGCAAAAGCTCTATGACAGCTCCAACAAATTTGCCGGGGTGGTACAGGACAGGTGCCTGCTTTATGTATTCCGCTGTGCAGTATATTACGCCGAGACAGCCCCTGCTGAAAGAACACCCGAAAAGCTGAAGTGGTGGAACTGGAAAAATTAATTTGTATCTTTTCCAATCAATGAAGGGTACGGCTGTCATCATTTTTATTTTATTAAGCACCGGCATAGCATCATGGCGCTTTGCGCATAAAAACCGGGATGAGCAGGATGGGATGGACCACATAGCTGCCGACCTGCAAGACCTGCGACATAAATTATCCCCTGCAGCCAATATATCGGTCATTACTGTGAACACACCTGTTGAAACTGTTTTTTGGGTACGGTATGCGCTGGCACCCATAAGCATATCCACTGATAACAACGAACTTCATGACACGACACTAACCATAATAAGCGGCCCTGCCGACAGCATGTTGCAGGGCAGGAAGCTATTATGGCGCAAAACCGGCGACCCATACCACTATTACTTAAGCAGCAGGCAATGAACAAAGCAGGCAATTACATATTATTTTCCGGGGCTGCCGCTGCCTGCACCAGTATCCTGTATTTCTTTTCATTGCTCCCCGGCATGCCCTTCCCTTTAACCGTAGCATCTATGCTGGCGCTCTTATACCTGCTATATCGCTGGTTCCCGAAAGCCGGTGGGGATGAGGGCAAAGGGTCTTTATGGCCTTATGCGATACTTGCATTGGGCCTCTATCTCATAAGCAGCAAAGCCATTGCGCTTGCTGCCAAACATGGCGAATGGGATGCATGGGCCATATGGAACCTGCATGCAGCCTTTCTCAGTGATACACATTACTGGAAGAACATGCTGCACAATACTGCGGGCCACCCTGATTACCCGCTGTGCCTGCCTGCATTGCTGGCTTTCTTTCGCAATTTGTTCGCAGGGCATTTGCCCAATACCTTGTCGTTTGCCATAAGTATATGGTTCACCCTGTGCATACCGGTGTTGATCTACACATCGCTATACCACAAAAACCTGGTCATCGCTGCGGCAGCTTTATTGCTCATTGCCAGCGACGATTTTTTTATAGCTCGTGGCGTATCACAGTATGCCGATACTTTACTGGCTTTTTTCTTTCTCGCTGCCTTCTGCTGTATCGATGCTGCAAAAACGGATAAAAAATATATAGCATTGTGCACCTTCATGCTGGGCTGCTGTATATGGACCAAGAACGAAGGCATAGTGCTTGCAGGCATATTTGCCTTGTTCTATGCAAAGACATTCCTTAAAAGGACACACATCATCCAGGTGCTGGCAGGTATAGCATTGCCCATGGGCGCATGGCTGGTCTTTAAGCTGGCCTATGCCCCCGCAAACGATATGGTGCAGGGACTGGGGAATGATACCGGTTCATTGCTGTTCGCCGGCAGCCGCTACCATATGATATGGGATCTCTTCAAGGTCAACCTCAACAAGAACTTCACTTACCTCAAGACCGGTTTTTACCTGTACCTTTTAAGGTGCATCCTGCAAAAGGAATGGCCGGGCCGGCAAATGCTGCTGGTACTTTGCTGCCTGCTGGCCTATTTTATGATCTATGTTATTACCCCGCGCGACCTGCAATGGCAGCTATCCACCTCCCAGGACAGGCTGATGCACCAGCTAATGCCGGCAATGGCGTATGTAATAGCGAGGAAACTATCGGACCTGCAATTCTTACTGCCCCAAAAGCAAACGCTTTAGTTCCAATACGCCTTCGGTAGCTGGGCGCTCTATACGTATCACGTTATTAAAATGGCCTACGGAGGGTATCTCCCTGTCGATAACATATTTAGGCACCTCATCACGCACGTAATTCACCAGCCCTGCCGCGGGATACACTACGAGCGATGTACCGATGAGCACAAAAATATCGGCACTGTACATGACGGGTATCGCATATTCTATCATGGGCACCGGCTCCTCGAACCATACAATGTGCGGGCGTAGCTGGGCGCCGTCGGCAGCCATATCGCCCATCTTAATATCGTTGCGTATATCGTATACATGGGTCTCGCTGTGCTCGCTGCGCATTTTCAGTATCTCGCCATGCAGGTGCATTACCTTTGTGGAACCTGCGCGCTCATGCAGGTCGTCAATATTCTGCGTCACGATATGCACGTCATAGTGCTCCTCAAGATCGGCAAGCCCGAAATGTGCAATATTGGGCATGGCCGCTATCACCGCTTTGCGGCGCATGTTGTAAAAATCGAGTACCAGTTGCGGGTTCCTGCGCCATGCGCGGGGTGTGGCCACATCTTCGATATCGTAGCCCTCCCAAAGGCCGTCATTGCCCCTGAAGGTCTTTAGCCCGCTCTCGGCACTGATGCCGGCACCCGTTAATACTACAAGTTTCTTCTTTTCCATCTGTCTCGATTTATGCTTTTAGGGCTTGTTTCTTACCGATAAGAAAGGGTGTAATGACCAATGCGATCATACAGCCCGATATGGGGGGTATGATATAATTCTCATAGGCGCTTTTATCCACGTTTATCGCCAGCTTTGTAGCGGCAATGACCAGCGTGATCGCAGCAACGGTTCCCCAGTACTTAAAACTCATGGTACTTCTCGCCTGTTTATCGGCAGGCAGTTTGCGAATGGCGTATAAGATCACCAGCAGGCCTAATATGCTGCTGCCATGCTGCAATATGTCATATACCGGCACCTTCTCACCAAAGAGCAAAACTTTATGGCTAAGCGCAGGCAGGCGTTTTACGAACACGGTATTGGCATGTGTAAAATTATCCCAGAAGATGTGCGATATGGCCCCTGCCAGTATAGATATAACGATAATGAACCATTGCTTCCTGAAGGTTTGCAGCCAGTTTATTTTTTTATAGCCGGTAAGGTATTTTTTCAGGAACATGGGCAGGTTATCGATGAGGCTATCACGGGCAGCAAGATGAAAGAGAAAAGCCAGGAAAAGGCCCATCGGCAGGTCGAAAAAAAAGACACCACCCCAGGTATGGCTGTAATAGCTCTTTACACTCATGCGCACGAAATACTCGAAATCGGGCACTACACTGCCGATCACCAGGCCCGTTAGCGAATACCATCGCCGGGGCAGGTAAGTAAGCGGCAGCACCGCTGCCGGGTGAGAAAATGTAAATGGCATCGGCGTAAAAATAGGGGATAAGTTGCTAGTTTGCTAAGACGAGGGATATCGCGCCCCTATGCTCCTGCTATTTTAAGGATCTATTATGGGCCATTTCGGTTATCTCCCATTTATAATAGTCGAAATCCCCGGTTTTCAGTTTCCAGGTCACCACCCCTTTTACGGGTATCCTTATCCCGTCCATTTCTTTCCATTCACTGGCTGGTATATACCAGTTCTCAAGCGATATTTTCCCTTTATCGTCCATATAACGCTGCGCACTGAACGATGCAAAATCGCCATCGGGGGTAAACCTGTAAATACCCGAAACACGCATACCTTTATAGGTCATAGTAGCACGGGCCTCAGTAGCGCCCAGTTCTTCCCATTTTATATACGGGCTCAATGCCGCTGATGGGAACCAGCACATTTCACCGAGGTAGCGGAGCATCGTGCCCTGGTCTGTTTTTTCACCGCTGGCATTCACTATGGTCAATAAAGCCCCTGCTTTAATCAGCATATTGCCCTTGCCATCCAGGAACTTATCCCTGCCTGCCAGCAATAGCCCGGGCATCATCTGCACCCTGGCCTTCCATACAAATGCCGGCTGGTCTGTATTGAAATATTGCTCCGCCCCGGTAGGCATCCATTTACCACCCGGCTTAGTACACATAGCCCCTTTTTGCTTTAAATACAGCGTATGCACATTTTCTTTACCCACAACTCCTGAGCTCAGCAACCATTTTTGCACACAGTAAGGCAGCCGCTCAATGCTTTCGGCCCTGATCGTATCATGTACATTCCCTGCATGATAAAAACCTATCGCTTTCACTTCATTGTTCACCATGCTATTAAAGCTTTGACCGGCACCGGCTATAATAACGAAGGGCAGTAAAATAAAATTGGCGATAGTCCCCACTCTGGCATCCGGCCAGTATATGATCACCAGCAACTGTGACAATACTATAGCCATCGCTGCCGGTATCCACCACCATTCACGATGAAACAGCAGGCCGGTGGCTGAAAGCAAGAATAGCAAACAGGCAAGCAGCCAAAACAAAGCAAGCACTTGTGTGCCTGCCCTTGATACCGGGAATAATGTCTTCCCGGAAAAGGCAGGTATCTCGGCAAGGTTAAAACCTTTTACAAAACCGATGAAGTGGATAAGGCCGTGTACCAGTATAAAGAGAAAGAGTATTGTTTTGCCCATGATAAGCCCTTTGGGGCAAAAATATTTTCGGGCATGCACCTGTTACATGCCCGTGGTCATAAGTAAACATGACATTGGTCATATAACACCTGCTACACCAACCTTTTTACCCTGGCGAACATTGCCTTTTATACAAGAGTATCCGCGCTATGTTTATCTACCTTATATTTTATCGTAAGCCGGATGATTACAGGCACCAATAAAAGGCTGGGCAGTAACCATGCCAATATACCGGGCAGTATCTTATTATTTACCACCAAAAAGGCGGTGAGTGCCGCTATATAGCTACCGGTCATACGCTGCAGGTGCGTAGTGAGGTAATAGTTTTTGATCTTTGCTTTTCCCCTGAAATGCTGCCAGTCCTGGTAAGCAAAGAATATAGCCCCGCTACCGAAAACCACGAATACAATACCGAACAAATTTGAGCCAATGATATTGTAAACGCCCAGTAATATAAGTGCAAGCCCGAAGAGCAATATGATCACCGTTAATGACCAGTCGAATATAGACGGCCCCTGCCCTGCCTTCTTGTGTATATACCGCCTGCCGCTCAGCAGCAGGTAGGCAGTGAGTACACCAATAATGAACAAAAAATAGTTGGGATGAATACAGGACATGAGCAGGGCCATAATAGCCGCCAGCAGCATGGCATAAAAATAAACGGAGCCAAACAGCCGATGCTGCCTGCTGCCTTTTTTTACAGCCAGTATGTATGCGCCCAGTAACAAACTGGCCCCACCACAAACAATATGAATGGCAAGCAATATTTTAAACAAACTCATCGGCTAAAACGAAACTTTATCGGTAACCCTAAGCTACTCAAACGTTTTGAAGAATATCAAGAAAACACCGGCAAGCATATCGCTGATCCTATAACATGGACAGCGATCCGGCAGCAGGAATAAGACGTTATGCCATAAAAAGCAACTTGTATTTTCTTCAAAAAAAATATATTTTAGCTAATCCATTAAACATTATTATGAAACAAATAGTACCTATTCTGCTCGCACTATTTTTCACAGTAACTGCATACTGCCAAAACGAAAAAAAGGTCATCGTAGGCGTAGTACCGATGAGAAGCACTCATACCGAATATAAAGCACAGGCTGAGCAATTGCACGATCTTGTGCTGAGAGCATTTTCAGAAAACAGGCGCCTGACCTTATTGGACAGGAGCAAAGTAGCGCAGATACAGAAAGAACTTAGTCTGCAAAAAAATGTAGAATACACCGATGGCATAACCGTGCAGCAAAACAAAGCTTATGGAGCAGAAGTGCTGGTAATTGGCACATTAACCAATATAGATGTTCAAAAAAACACCGTCGATGCTTCAAAGCTTATGCAAAAAATAGGACTCAGTGATACTTCAAAATCCATCACATACAAATGCGACCTAAGCTTTACATTACAAGCTTTTGATATGGAGACGGGTAAAATGCTGGATAATACGATCGTCAATATGTCATCACAAGATGGATCATCCATGTCATTCGATATGTATAAAAAGGAAGGTGATCCGATGAAGAACGCAATAAAAGCGAACCAGGATAAAATATTGGCCAGTATAAAAAGCTGGGTAAATACCATGTATCCTCCAGTACTGAAAATTGTTAATGTAGAAGAAAAAACAAAAAAGGGTTTACCTAAAAAGGTGATCATAACCGGTGATGAAAAGATAAGCCTGAAACAGGGTGATATCATATCTGTAAATGAAATCACAGAAACTGAATTTGAAGGGCGGCATAAAAAACGTGTTGTGGAGGTTGCCTCACTGGAAGTGGAAGAATTGCAGGGCGATTTCTTTCTGTGTAACGTGGTAGCTGGTGAGGATGTGCTGGAAGACAAAATGAACCATTCTGTAATCCAGTTGCTCATTTCCGATAAAAAGCGACCCTGGTACAAGAAATTATAGCGGATTGTATTACCTGTTCCCTCCTGTTATCTTCATGGCCAGTTCGTCACCGACCTGCTTAATGGCTCTGGCCGTAAGTATGCCGTAATCTGTTGTGCGAAAGTACCCGCTTGGGCACGACTTGTAAAACAATGTTGCATTATTAGCTACATCTACCGCATTTAACGTCACGGTCAGCGAATAGGTATCTTCCTGAACATTTCGTGCAAAATCCACTTCAAGATAAACATTGGCGCCAGATGCATGAACCAATTGCTTTTTCACGTCGTCTCTTATACCGGCCTTTACTTCCGGTATACCTACTGTACTTATACCTTTTGCCTCAAGCATTTCCTGAACTTTGGAGAGACCGAGTCGTATGTCGGGGTCATTCAGCATAGCAGTGAGATCACGCCCACCCGACGCCCTTGGTATTACCACTACTTTTATACTCCCTATCCCGCCAGCATCATTGCTGGCCAACTTTCCACTTGCAGCTGCCGCGTTAGGATTGGGTAAGGGTTGCAATATAAAATCGCCCGCCGGATCGGGCTCAAGCCCAAAGTTGTCAAAAACCGGTGTTGGGTCTACCATTTTGGTCATGTTATTGCACAACTCCGTAAAGAGTAATGCCTGGCCGGTTGCGTAGTGGTTTTCCAATAGCTTGATCAAGCGGTCTACAAATGGTGAATGCTTGTCAGGCACGCCATCATTGACCTGTTCCTTACCACCAGAAGCTAGATATTTCCGCGAGACGAATGCATTCCGGCGTGCGATGATCTGATCTTCACTTTTATCTGCATACATTTCGTTTATACTGCCCCGCTTTCTCTTGAACACCTCATTGAAGGTTCCCCCATAGCAAACATCCAGGATTACCAATATATGCTTTGCCGGTATATTGTCAATCATAGTGTCCAGATCGCTGAAATACAGGTATTTGTCGGATCTGCCACTGGCGACAGGCGGTGCATCGGAGGGTATCAGGTAGCCTCCGTAGTCACTGGAATGTTTACCATGACCTGCCACAAAAACCAGCAGATTCGTATTGCAGGAACTGTTATCCTTTTCTACCTCTTCCCGCAAGTGAGCAAGTGCGGTCAGTATCTCAATTCGAGTCCTGTCAATGAGCGGCGTAGTTATAAACCCATATTTCTCCTCCAATACGACTTTTACAGATTTTGCGTCAAATACAGGATTGTTAAGATCGCCTATGGTCCTATCGGCATATCTATCTGTACCGATGATCAAAGCCCTGTTCTTATAGGGTTTGTTATCCTTCTTTGCAATAAAAAAACTTTTGCCATCCTGGGCGCAAACCCTGAAAGAAATGAACATCAATATGGCGGCGGCAATATGCTTTAATAAGTGTAACATAAAAATGCTTTTCTGCATGTAAAATGTTATTTCTGTGGCTGATTGGCTATTATTATTTTCCGGACGAACTCATTACGCATATCGGCGATCATCTTCGACTCCGGGAATCTTTTTGCGGCACTATCGTATACGTTATACGCCATCGAATACATTTTAAAATGCTCATAACACAGCGCTGTAAGCACCTGGAAGGTATGCTCATCAATATCTGCCCTTGAGCTTTCCAGCGATTCAAGGGCCTCCTTCAACTCCTTTTTCGTTGCCGCACCAGCAACTGAAAACCTCGTGAAATAACCCTCCTGGTTCTGGTCTCCGGTCGGGTTCACCGTCCAGTAATAGGTCTTACCCTCCGCAAACTTTCCCAATTGCGCGCCGATCGCGCCATAGGTCAAAGCAGTATCTTTAGTCCCCTCCTTCTTAAGCAGCCAATCGTCCTGCCGGCTTTCCTCCGTTATGAATACGTCAAAGGCACTCCGTCCATCACGCCGCCATATAAAATTGCAGTTTCCTCCAGGTAAAACCTCATTGTTGGCAGGGAAAAGCATCAGGAATCCTCCGCGCCTGGTCACCGTTGAGCCTATGTCTTTAGGAGGATTGACCCAATCATAAAATGCAGAGACGAATTGTTTCCAATAACTGTCAGGTTCTTTAGCATATACATCCTTAACCGCCTTTATGACAACAGCTTCACTTTTGGGGATGCAGAACACCTTATTATCATTAAGAAATACCAGTGAACCTTGTGGATCTACCTTAATGGTCATTCCCGGTTCAAGCAGTTGCCTTACACTAATAGGCTTCCAATCGCTGCCGACTTTATAAAATGCATTAACCGCTTCTGCCACCTTCAATTTTGTATCACACCGGCCTTTAATACACAATAATAAAGTGGCCACGAATACTATGTATTTTTTCATGTTTTTGGTTTTGGGAACTTACTTTTAGTCTTAAAAATTTGTCCCATTCTGCGCAACAAACTTTCATACTTTCTGCCAAATCTGCTTTCGTAAAGCGACAAGAACATAATGCTAAAAAAAATGGGGATAATAAAATAGTTAGGCTCCAGCAAGTAATGCCATCTTTTAAACATATATCCAAAGACATAAAATAATACAGGACCAATCAAAGCAACAGTAATGATCTCATTCAAAAAATGTCCTGTGTGTTTAAACTTATGGTGGATGTAATTAAAGAGAAGAATGCAAAAAAAGAGTACAATTGTCACAAGAAGATACCTGGTTGCTACGGACGCTTCATCCACATACTCATTAGACGAGCCTGTTCCGCTATCAGCGATCAGCATAGATATAATATGTGCCTGGTATTCTACTCCATACATATCAGGCAACGATCTGCCAAGTATACCATTTAAAGGTGTAAAATGCTTATCATCAATAGAACTGGTATCATAGCCCCCAAGCAAAACAATCTTACCGCTCATTTCAGAATCGGGGGGTATATCATAATACACCCTATAACGGGGCATCCCGGAAATCGTTTGCTTAAAATTAATTACTTCGCAGTCTTCAGGATCTTTCTCAGGGTGGCGGCTTATTAAGCCCGGATATGTGTAACCGGCAGCTTTTGCAACCGCCATAGCAAAGGGCAATTCATGATTACGCCTGCCTTCTTCAAAAGGCTTGAAATATCGCTTTATTTCCAAACGGTTTTCCTGGGGGAGCGATCCGTATTGTACACTTGCACTAAGCCTGTTATAAAAAGCTAATCGAGGCTTTTCTGCATCGGCTTTACTTCCTACATCTGCCATCACAATTTTACTGTTACTGTTTATTACCTCAGCCAGTTGAATATCGTCCAGGCTATCTGCCGGAAGGGAAAATTCAATGTCAAATCCCACCGCTTTTGCGCCTGCCTTGCATGCACGGTCTGCTTTCCATGCTATATGTTTCCGATCATCGTTCCTGCAATTAATAATGATGATGTTGGTATCCATCACCGTTTGCTCATTCATGTATGCAAAAAACAGGTCGGAAAGGCGTGTGTCTTCAATTTTATCTGCGGCCACACTTAGCCGTTCGTATTTGTGGGTGAGTTTATGCAGTATAATGCCAAAAAAGAAAAGGCAAAGCAGGCAGAATAGTGTCTTTAGCAGTCCATCTGCAAGGCATGAAGCAGTCCGTTTAAAACGCCCAGTTTTAGTTCCACTCTTTACTAGCGATGGGTGTGGCATATTGCAAATAAACTTACAGTTTCTTTTTTATATCTACAATATGTATTGTTTTGAAAGCTACTAAAGTGGAATGCTGGCTAGTGAACCACATAAGAACAGCATTTTTCAAAAAAGGGAAAATCAATTTCGCTTCGCCTGTAACTGGTTTTGCTGTAGCTGGTAACGGTAGTGGTGGTAATTGGCGGCCTCCAGTTCCTGTACTATGCCTTCCATCTCCTTATCATCGCCCTGCGGGTCATATTCCCGTTTCAGGCTATTGCTGAAAAGCAGGGCCACCGATTGCCAGATAACGGCCGAGAAACCGCCTTTCAGCTCTTTGACGATGCTATAACAGTTCTTGCCTGTTTGCCGGTCTATCAGTTTCACCAGCACCTGTCCCTGGCTGATGGTCAGGTCTTCCAGCTCACCTTTAAAACGCTTGTTCAGCTCAGCCTCTACACTTTTCAGGTAAGCCTTTCGGGCTTTTTTATCATCCTCCAGCTTCGCCAGGTTCACATCCACATCCTTCAGCACATCGGCAGCTATTACCGCGTAGGGATACACTTTATAAACATTATAGCAGAGCCGGTCGTACTTGCGCCTTGCCTTGGCCAGCCGGCGGGGCAATTTGTCGGTCTTGTACACATCGGGCAGGAAGATCATCGGGATGGTATCATGGCCTTCCACCACTGCGCCCAGCAAAATGGTATCGCGCTGTGTACGGGTTTGTGCAGCAGCACTATTCGCCCCGCCAAGCACCATTAAGGTCACAAAACATATGCACATTAGCCTGTATAACATACTGCTATTGTAAAGTTCCTCATTTTTAACGGTATTTGAGCAGCTTATTTTACATAATGGCAGGAAAATTGATGTTAAAGTTTATTGTATTCGCAGCATAAAAAGCCGCTTAAAAAGCGAAAGTGGTAACTTTGCGGGCACAAAGGGAAGGAAAATGAAATACCCGGTATGGATCATAGTATTATTGTGCCTGTTCTTTATGGCCTGCAGCCGTAAGGAAAAGGAAACCGTATTGACGAGCAAAGATATACAGGCCAGGACCGACTCGATAGTGGCCGAAAAAACCGCTGAAATAAACCGCCAGGTCGCCGAAGACCTGGACCGAAGGATGTCGATAGAGGTAAAGGCCAAAGCCGACTCGATAGTACAAGTATGGCAAAACAAACATACGAGCGATAATCCCCAGTAAACATACAGCCCCATGGACATCCCCGGTTATAACGATAAGCCGATCCTCTTTTTCGACGGGGTATGCAATCTGTGCAATAGCTGGGTACAGTTTGTACTGAAACACGACCGGGAAAAACAACTCATTTTTGCATCCCTGCAATCGCCATACGGGCAGCAGGCGCAGCAGGAGATAAAAAAACTGCAGGGTTCAGTACCCGACAGCCTTATACTGTACCACAACAATAAGTTCTATACACGATCGGCCGCAGCCCTGAAAACAGCCGGCCTTATGGGCGGCATGTGGCCGCTGCTGGGCATCGGCTTCATTTTGCCCGCCTTCATCCGCAATGCCATATACGACATGGTAGCACGCAAACGTTATAAGTGGTATGGCAAACGCGGGCAGTGCATGGTACCTGCACCCGGGGTCATGGCCCGTTTTTTGCCGGGATAATTTTATCAAAACATTTTGCCTCAGCTAAGCTAAATTTGGACTATGAACAGGATGATAGGATTTTTGTTATGGGCACTCTTTTGTTTTCAAGGTCTTTCTGCCCAGGAGGTCCTGTATTCCTCTTACGAACAATTTGATATTCGCAACGGGGATTACAGTGTGGCAGGCAAGGTGGGCGGAAGGCTATATGCTTACCGCAATGCCGGTGGCGATGCATACCTCGATGCTTACAACGATTCCATGGTCCGCACGGCTACTGTGATACTCGACTTTTTCCCTAAAAAGATATACGAGACCCGCTTCGTAATATCCGGCAACAGCATCATTGTGCTGTACCAGGCTATAGAAGGCAATAAGGTAGTGCAGTATGCTGCACTGCTCGACGACAGGGGCAGGCTGCAAAAAGGCCCCATACAGTTATCAGAAGCACGCACAGGCCTCTTTGGCCCTACACGCAATTATTTCTCATCGGCCGTATCAGAAGACAAAAAGACCATAGTTGTGTACAGCGCTGCCGAGAAGGGCGAGCAAATAGATTTTGAAGGAAAATGGATCGATGAGCAACTGAATGTGACACACCGCAACCACACAGTTTATAAAGGCGATGGCAACGACCTGGGTCATGGCGATGCCATAGTGACCAACGAAGGCACCTTGTACCTGCCTGTTTATACGCCCATCGGGGGCAAAGACTTCTCCGACCAGTTGTGGATGCTGGGCATGCCTGCACAAGGGGGCAAGTTTGTAGCAAAAGAGCTGCCGATGAGCAATACCTTTATCGCCAATGTATATGCGAAGCTGGATAACAATAATAAACGAATTTACATAGGTGGCTTTTACTCCGATAAGAAGAACGGCAATTACATCGGCGTACTATATGCTTATTATGACATCACCACCGGCGATTTTATGGCCAAAAAGACACTGCCCTTCGATGCCAGGCTGGTAAACGCTACCGGGGAACGCAGTAAAAAACATGCTTTCAACGATTTTAAAGTAAAACAACTGATAGTTAAGAACGATGGTGGCTTTGTGCTGATAGCCGAGAATTACTATATGACCACGCGCAGCAGTTATTCGCCGGGCTGGGGCTATTATTCCTGGTATGCACCCAATATGGCCACTAATGTGCGCGAGTATCACTACAATGATATACTCGCCCTCTCCTATAATGGCGACGGCAGCAAACAGTGGGATGCCTTTGTGCGCAAAGAACAGTATTCGCAGGAAGACGGGGGAATATTCTCATCCTATGCCCTGCTCAACAGCGGGGGCACCCTGGCCTTCCTCTTCAACGACTTCAATACCAGCCGCTCGCGGATACAACTGGCCACAATAGACGGAGAGGGGAATACCAATATGCGATCTTTTAATGCCGACAGGGAAAATGACCCCGACTGGCTCCCCGCATCCGGCAAACAGGTATCGGCCCGGGAAATGATCGTGCCCTGCCTGAAACGAAAACAGATATGCTTCGCTAAAATTGTATTTTAGCATCAAAATTCCAGGCATTGCTGTCTTTATTCCGCAACAACAACCCGTACACGGTCATCATACTGCTTATAGCCACTATGCTGGTTAAGCTGCAGGTGCTCGCACACCCGCTGCCACCCGATGTGGTGGACGGGCATTTTTTGTACGGCCACGTACTCCAGTTGCTTGATGTGGTATTCCGGGGCAATGCATTTGCTTATACGTTTATTGCAGTGGTCATGTTGTTCTTGCAAGCACTGTATTTCAAAAGCATTACAGCCCGCCACAAGTTATACCCCCGCTCCACCTACCTTCCCGCGCTGGCGTTCATATTACTTACCTCCATATTCCCGGCTTTTAACTACTTCAGTTGCACCCTGCTCATCAACTGGTGCCTGCTGGCCGGTGTGGATACCATATTATCACTGGGGCAGACCCAGCAACCACGCAAGCTGTTGTTCAATGGTGGCTTTATCATATGCCTGGCCGCACTGCTGCAATTCTCAGCCATCGGCTTTTTCCTGCTGTTCTTCATAGGCCTGGCCATGCTGCGCAGCTTCAATCCCAGCGAGTGGGTTGTAGGGGCCATGGGCTACTTTACCCCCTTCTACTTCTACGCATGCATATTATTTCTCATAGACCAATTGCCCCTCATAGCGCAATGGCCCCACCTGGGCCTTTCGCTGCCTACACATTTAAGCGCACCGGGCTATTTTATCATTTCCATATCAGGCTTATTGATACTATTTGTATGCGGTTTCTACGCCATGCAGCAACAAATAGCAAAAAACAGTGTATATGGCCGCCGCACATGGTCGGTTATTATAATATACCTGCTCCTATCCTTGCTGGTAGCGGTTTTCACCGATCATACGGTAAAAAGCGCCTGGCTGCTGATAATACCCGCATCAGCAATGATTATAACACACGGTATTTCGCTGGAAAAAAGTAAACGGTTTAGTAATTTTACGTTTTATTTCTTCCTTGCTTTTGTACTTGCCTGCCAATTGGCAATTAAATGATTTGTAAAACAGATGAAATTCGGAATTATTGTTTTTCCCGGCTCTAACTGCGACAGGGATATGATGCATGCTTTGCAGGACGACCTGCAGCAAGAAGTAGTAATGCTCTGGCACAAAGACCATGACCTGGGCATGTTCGGCAAAGATGACTGTATCGTGCTGCCGGGCGGCTTCTCTTATGGCGACTACCTGCGCTGCGGTGCACTGGCACGCTTCAGCCCCATGATGGAGCAACTGATCAAATTTGCTAACGATGGCGGCAAGGTGCTGGGCGTGTGTAACGGTTTCCAGATACTCTGCGAATCGGGCCTGCTGCCCGGTGTGCTTTTGCAGAACGATCACCAGAAATTCGTATGCAAAAACGTGTTCATAAAAAGTGAGAACAACAATAACCTTATAGGCCAGAACGTTGGAGAAAAGGTATTGAAGATACCGGTAGCACATGGCGAAGGCCGCTACTATGCCGATGCCGCCACTATGGAGCAGTTGAACGCAAACAAACAGGTGGTATTCCGCTATTGCAATGAGCAGGGCGAGATACACATCAACTCAAACCCCAACGGTGCCATAAACAACATAGCAGGCATCTGCAATAAGGAACGTAATGTGTTCGGTATGATGCCGCACCCTGAGCGTGCCTGCTCTGATGCCCTGCACAATATAGATGGCAGGGGCATATTGCAGGCCTTTACTTACATGAATTGATCTGCCCCCTAAAAAAACGATTATGAGAAAATTAATGTTCATCCTGCTGTTGCTGCCTGTAGCTATAGGCTTAAGCAATGTATCGTGGGCTCAGATGACCCCCGACCCTACACACTGGAGCTACGAGGTGAAAAAGAAAAGCGGCGACCAATATGAGCTTATCTTTCACCTGAAGCTGGACGAGAAATGGCATATCTGGTCGATGAAACCGGGTGGCGACGGCTTTGAGATACCGCCATCATTTACTTTTAAAAATACGCCCGGTATCAAAACCATAGGCACCATAAAAGAAATGGGACAGCCCAAAACGGAGACCATGGAGGGCGTGGATGGGGCCGTTACTTTCTTTTCAGGCAATGTAGATTATGTACAGACCATAAGCGCAAAGGGCAAACTGAAAATAAGCGGCAGCCATGAGTACCAGGTATGCAACGACAATATGTGCCTCCCCCCAAAGACCCAACAATTTGAATTTGACATAAAATAAGGCTGCGGCAAAACCAAGAGCATAATGAGTAGTATCAAAAAAATATTCGTCCTTCTTCTTTGCAGTTTCTTTGCAGTAAATGCAAGTGCGCAAATGCAAAAAGATCCAACTACCTGGACCTTTGAAGCAAAAAAGAAAAGCGATAAAAAATATGAACTGGTCTTCCATTTGGAGTTGGCAGAAGGCTGGCACATCTGGTCATTAGACCCCGGTGGCGATGGTCTAGAGATACCCCCCTCATTTACATTTAACAAAAATGCTGATGTAAAGCTTATCGGCAAAACCAAGGAGCACGGCAAGCTGATCAATGAAGATATTGACGGTGTGGATGGTACTGTACATATGTATAAGCACAATGTGGATTATACACAACTCATTACGGTTAGCGGCAATCTTAAGGTCACAGGAAAGTACAGTTACCAGGTATGTAATGAAGAAAGCTGTCTTCCTCCAAAGACCAAATCCTTCAGTTTTGAAATAAATGATGCATCCCCCGCTGCACAGCAGGATACTGCCGGCACGCAAAATACGGTGGCCAATCCTCCTGCGGTCGACACATCAAAACTCAGTGCTGCACCGGTAGCTGCACCTGCTAATGACATGCCCGACAGCACAGCAGCAGCAACTGCACAAGCCGAAACAGCGGGCATGAACAAGCCCTCACAGGGCTCATTATGGAGCCTCTTTTTCGGTGCGCTTATCGGTGGCCTGCTGGCAGTGCTCACACCCTGCGTTTATTCCATGATACCCATCACGGTAAGCTTCTTTACCAAGCGCAGCAAGACCCGCGCACAGGGCATCCGCAATGCCATATATTACTCGCTTTCCATCATCATCATATTTACGGTACTGGGTGTTTTGATATCGGCCATCTTCGGCTCCAATGCGCTCAATAACCTTTCTACCAACTGGATCGCCAACCTCCTTTTCTTCGTCATCTTCGTCATCTTCGGCGTCTCCTTCCTGGGGGCCTTCGAGATCACCCTGCCCTCTTCATGGACCAGCAAGACCGATTCCAAAGCTGGCATTGGCAGCTTTGGCGGCATTTTCTTCATGGCCCTCACCCTCGTCATCGTATCTTTTTCCTGCACCGGCCCCATCATTGGTCCGCTGCTGGTCATAGCCGGCCGTGGTGGCATCACCGGCCCTGCTATCGGCATGTTTGGCTTCTCGGTAGGCCTTGCCCTGCCCTTCGCATTATTCGCCATCTTCCCGGGCATGCTCAATAAGATCGCCAGCTCAGGTGGCTGGCTCAACCAGGTAAAGGTTACCCTGGGTTTCATCGAGCTGATGCTGGCACTTAAATTCCTCTCCAATGCCGACCTGGCCATGGGCTGGCGCCTGCTCGACAGGGAGGTATTTATCGCCTTATGGATCGTACTGTCGGTATTGCTGGGTATGTACCTGCTGGGCAAGCTCAAGCTATCGCACGATGATGCCCCGCCCAAAAATCTCTATGGGCAGGAGTATGTATCGCTGTTCAAATTATTCCTGGCCATTGCCTGCTTCTCATTCGCGGTCTATTTATTACCGGGCATGTGGGGTGCGCCGCTCAATGCCATGAGCCAGTTCGTGCCCCCGATGGGCACACAGGATTTTGTGCTGGGTGCCAATAATGGCGGCGGCGGCAATAACCATACGGCGGCCTACAGCGACGATATAAAACCGGTAAAGTATGTCAATGAAATGAAGATATATGAGCCGGAGATCGTGCGCAAGTTCGGCCTGGAAACTTTTTATGATTACGATGAGGCGCTGGCCGCATCAAAGAAGCTGAAGAAACCCCTCATGCTCGATTTCACCGGCATCAACTGCGTCAATTGCCGCAAGATGGAATCGCAGGTATGGTCGAACCCCGGGGTAATGAAACGCCTCAAAGAAGATTTTATCATCGCATCGCTCTATTGCGATTATGACAAACTTGAATTGCCAAAGAATGAACAGCATTATTCTGAGGCATTGCAGGCCGATATCGTGACCGTGGGCGATAAGAACGAAGACCTGCAGGCTTCTAAATTCAACTCAAACTCCCAACCCTTTTACTTTTATGTGGATGAGAACGGTAAGCAGCTCATAGACGGCGGCTATTCTTACGATCCTGATGTACAGAAATTCATCAGGCACCTCGACAAAGTACTGGAGAATTATAAGAAAGAGCACCCATAGGCGCGGGGCGGCAATTTCGTTACCGGCAAATAAATAAAAGCAATCCCTTTAACCATGCTAATCGTGGTTCAGGTATGATCAAAAACATTTCCATAAAATTACTCCCGGCCGATGCTGCCGATGAGCGCAGCATCAAAAAGCAGCTTGCTGCCGAGCTTGGTGTACATACCAAAAGTATCACCGGCTACCACATTCTGAAGCGGTCTATAGATGCCCGCTCGCGCCAGGCGCACTTCATTTTACAGCTTGAAGTTTTTATTGATGAGGCATTGAAGGAAGCACCGGCCTTCGACCCTCAATTGCAGGATGTAAGCAATGCTTCGCAGGTAGTGATCGTGGGCGCCGGACCGGCAGGCTTGTTTGCCGCACTGCGTTTGATCAGCATGGGTATCAGGCCCGTCATACTCGAGCGGGGCAAGGATGTGCGCAGCCGCCGCCGCGACCTTGCCGCCATGAATAAAGAAGGTATTGTGAACCCGGAGTCTAATTACTGCTTTGGCGAAGGCGGTGCCGGCACCTATAGCGATGGCAAGCTCTACACACGCTCCACAAAGCGCGGCAATGTGCAGCATATATTGCAGATCTTCGTACACTTTGGTGCCGATGAAAGTATCCTTTACGATGCCCACCCACATATAGGCACCAATAAGCTGCCACAGATCATCACAGCTATGCGCGAGCAAATTATCGCCTGCGGTGGCGAGGTATTGTTCAATACCCGGCTAACTGACCTGGTGCTGGATGGTGAAAAAATAAAAGCAGTGCAAACAAGCAATGCCGGTATCATAGCCTGCACGGCAGTGCTGCTGGCCACAGGTCATTCTGCCCGCGACATCTTCAGCCTTTTACACCATAAAAAGATAGCCGTGGAATGCAAACCCTTTGCCCTGGGTGTGCGCATCGAGCATCCGCAGCTGCTTATCGACAGGGCACAATATCATTGCCTCACGCGTGATCCTTATCTGCCCCCTGCGAGCTATTCACTGGTGGCGCAGGAGTACGGCCGCGGCGTGTTCTCCTTTTGCATGTGCCCCGGGGGTATCATTGCACCTGCGGCTACAGCCCCCGGAGAGATAGTGGTCAATGGCTGGTCGCCATCCAAACGCAATAACCCCTTCGCCAATTCGGGCACAGTAGTAGCTGTCGATGAAAAAGATTTTGCGAAGTATGGCTTTAAAGGCCCGCTGGCCGGTATGCAATACCAGCAGATGGTGGAACAGAAAGCATTCGATACAGGTGGCGGCAAACTTGTAGCCCCGGTACAGCGTATGGCCGATTTTGTTGATGGCAAAATATCATCAACCCTCCCCTCATGCTCTTACCTGCCCGGCATACATAGTGCAGCAATAAAAGAAGTATTGCCCAAAGAGGTGAATGAAGCTTTAAGGAAAGCGGTCGTTGATTTTGGCAAAAAGATGAAAGGCTATTATACCAATGAAGCACTGTTGGTGGCTACCGAATCACGCACCAGTTCACCGGTGCGTATCCCCCGTGATAAGGACACCCTCGAACACCCCCAGGTAAAAGGCTTATATCCCTGTGCCGAGGGGGCCGGTTATGCCGGCGGCATCGTATCTGCAGCCATAGATGGGGTGCGATGTGCCGAGGCTATAGCCCGGGCAATGTAAAGGGTACTCATTCAGGGTCGCCCACTATCTCTGCCACCCTGCCTATCTGCCCGTCCTCAAGCCTTACTTTAATACCTCTTGAGTGGTAGGGGGCACTGGTCAGGATATCTTTTACAATACCCCACGTGCGTTTGCCACTTCGCTGGTCCTTCTTCAGGATTATCTCCACTTCCAGTCCCCTGTATATATCTGCACGATGCTGCCCGTTCATAGGACAAAGATACACAAGGCTTATGCTTCTTTAGGCACCAGTTGCACATTCACACCGGGGCCTAAGCCTATACATACTTCTATACACTCAAACTTAAAGTTGCCCAGTTTTATTTTCTTCTGGTAATCATCCGCTGCCACCAGTGTCTTTACAATAATGCCCAGCATTGCATTATCCTTATGTTGTGCAAGGATCTCTTCGCGCCTTTCGGCTGCTATATCCTTGAATTTTTCGAAATGGAATGTAGCCGAAGGTGGTAAACCTATGGCCAGCGTAATGCCCTTTGTTTTAAACCCGATTTCTTCGATAATGGGCGAAAGCGAAATGATATCGCTGGTGAAATTAGCCGACTTCTCCCGCGCCGAATCCGTCATGCTGCTGAACTTTTCGGTGAGTTTTTCGATACTGAACGCATGTTCAAGACTATCCATCACGGCATCCCTGGTATCACCTATTTTTTCCGATACTTTATTGAGTAACTCTTTCATCTTTATAGTTTACAAAAATGAAAATAGTATTTTTTATGAAAATGTCTAAACCTTTAACTATTAGATAATAAACATTTGTTTGAGCAAAAACTCTGTTTTGCGGCACACAATATAAAACAATACAGGCCGTTCTTGTTGTCTATCTTTTTAACCTTAAAAAAAAACTGCTAATGCACATTCCGAAATTTATCACAACCTTGTCCGCTATAGTCCTTTCCACGAGTGCTGTAATGGCACAGCATAGCCTGGTTTTAAAATTATTACACAAAAGCACAGCCGCTAGTTACCAGCCACACTGTGGCAACACTACGGCTTCTAAAGCTACAGCCACAGGCTCCCGCTTGATCAAAGAGGTAAACCTGCAATCGGATGGAACAAGCCTGGCACCAACGGATTCCGCTATTTACTCCTACTCTGGCAGCCGGGGTGGCGATCTGGACCATATACTTAAATTCGACGCCGGGACTTTATATTTTTATAATAGCCCCCTATACGTAAACGGCTATGCGGCCACACAAACCTTTGACGCCAACAACAATATCAAGACCCTGCTATTAAAGACATGGCAACTGCCGCTTGGCCCCTGGATCAATTCAGATAGTGCCAACCTGCAATATGATGCAAATAACAATCTCCTGAAAACGACCATGATGGCTTGGGATGACGTGAACAGCCAGTGGCTATTCTCCTCACGCGATTCCTCAACTTATGATGTGAATAACAACGAGCTGTCGCACGCATGGCAGAACTATAATAGTGCCACACAAACATGGGAAAACAGCGAATACGATACATATACCTATACCGCAGGCAACAAGCTGGAAAGCACCCTGGTACTGAACTGGAGTACATTCCTTAATGACTGGGATACCGTCAACTACCTCACCAATACTTACGATGCCAATGACAATATGACCCTTTTCATATCACAGTATTATGATGCCTTCAACCACGTGTGGGTATCGAACAGCAAGGATACTTTTACTTACGATGCATCAAATAACCGGCTTACCGACATGACCTGTTTCTGGAATACGGACTCGTTAAAGTGGCTTAATAATTCACTGGTCACATATAGCAACTTTTCCGGTAATTCCCCTCAATCGGAGCTGACACAGCTATGGAACGATACTACCGCTTTCGTGAACGCACAGCGCAAAACAAATGCTTATAATGCCAATGAGCAGCTTACTTCATTTTACACCCAAACATGGGATGGCAGCAACTGGATAACCGAAACCTACGATTATGGCGGCCGCTACTATTATGAATCTTATTCACTGCATATAAGCCCTGTAGCCAACTTGGGCGGCAAAGCCACCATATACCCGGTACCTGCCGGCAATGAAATAACCGTCAATGTCAATTGGAATGAACCACAGCAGGGCAGCATCAGCATAATAAGCATGAATGGCAACACCGTGAGGCGCTGTGCACTTGCGATGGCCACCGATACGAAACAAACCATTAATGTGAGCGACCTCCCTGCAGGCAATTATCTTGTAAATATCATGGGTACAAAAGGAAATATCGTACAACAGCTTACTATAGCCCGCTAACCAAAGATCCCCACTATTTAAACAATAAAGCTACTCCACCCGGAGTAGCTTTATCTTTATAACTTAGATAGTTTATTTTAACCAATCAACCAATCAACCAATCAACCAATCAACCAATCAACCAATCAACCAATCAACCAATCAACCAATCAACCAATCAACCAATCAACCAATCAACCAATCAACCAATCAACCAATCAACCAATCAACTAATCAACTAATCAACTAATCAACTAATCAACTAATTAGCGCTAACAGCCTTCTGCACCAGTTCTGCAGCTTCGCTCAGCAGTATCGCACTCTGTACTTTGAGCCCTGAGTTCACGATCAGTTCTTTAGCTTGCTCTGCATTGGTACCCTGCAGGCGCACAATGATCGGTATATTGATGTTGCCCAGCTTATTGTAAGCATCTATCACACCGGCTGCTACCCTGTCGCAACGCACGATACCGCCAAATATATTGATTAGGATCGCCTTTACATTGGGGTCTTTCAGTATGATACGGAAACCAGCTTCAACCGTCTGTGCATTAGCGGTACCGCCTACATCCAGGAAGTTAGCGGGCTCGCCTCCGGCCAGTTTTATCATATCCATAGTAGCCATGGCCAGGCCTGCGCCATTCACCATGCAGCCCACATTACCATCCAGTTTCACATAGTTCAGATTATGTTCGCCTGCTTCTACTTCTGTCGGGTCTTCTTCGCTCTTATCACGCATATCGGCCAGGTCGCGGTGGCGCATCAGGGCATTATCATCCAAGTTCATTTTGCAGTCTACGGCAACTACCTTATCATCAGCTGTTTTAAAGAGCGGGTTTATCTCCAGCATCGAACAGTCGAGCCCTACGTAGGCATTATACAGGTTGCTGACGAATTTCACCATGTTCTTAAACGCATCGCCGCTGAGCCCAAAGTTGAATGCTATCTTCCTGGCCTGGAAAGGTTGCAGGGGCAGGTTGGGCTCTACCCATTCACGGAATATTTTTTCCGGTGTGTTGTGGGCCACTTCTTCGATATCCATACCACCCTCGGTACTGTACATGATCACATTTTGCTTCCTCGCACGGTCCAGCAATATGGAGAGGTAAAATTCTTTTCTTTCGCTGGGGCCATCATAATACATGTCTTGTGCCACCAGTATCTTATGCACTTTTTTACCCGTAGCACCTGTCTGTATGGTCACCAGGGTATTACCCAGTATATTAGTGGCCACACGCTCCACATCTTCGGCACTTTTCACTACCGATACACCACTCTGGTCGGGCACTTCCTTCATACGTCCCTTGCCGCGGCCACCCGCATGTATCTGGGCTTTTACAACAGCAAATTTCGTCCCGTTATTAACAGATATCTGTTTGTAGGCATTTACGGCATCATCCACTTTTTCAGCAGCTATGCCCTCCTGGGTAGGTACATGATAACGTTTCAGCAGCTCTTTGGCCTGGTATTCGTGCAGATTCATACAGCTAAAAAATTTCGGCGAAGATAAGCTAAATGAAATAGTATAGGTAGCCTTATTTCACAGCATAGCTATTAAAACGCACCAATATAAGTATTGCACATATTTCTTGTTTAAAATTAGAAAATAATGCCTTAAACAATTCCATATTTAACTATAAGCTATTATTTTTGCTGTTTAACCCCCTTTAATTAGCTATACTAAACTAAAACAGATGAAAAAAATTGCACTTATTTTAACCGCCGCAGTACTCAGCGTTTCTTTATTACAGTCTTGTGATAAAGTAAAAGAAGAAGTTAAAGCAAATGTAGATCTGCAATCTACCGAGGTATCGTTTGACATCCCGATGATCAACAGCACTAATGACAATACCGCAATGGGTACATTTTCAGCTACCATTAATGTTGATAGCATAATAAAAGCTGCCAATGCTAAACTGGGGGCCGGCAACATTACTTCTGCCAAGATCAAATCTATGTCTATACAGCTCACCAACAGCGATGACAGCACCAACTTCTCTAACCTTGAAAGCTGTACAGCATCATTCTCTACCGATGCAAAACAGGATATGATCGTTATAGCTTCTGTTTCCAACAACCCGGATGTTCCTGCTTCTTATCTTGAACTGAGCCCGAACACCGACCTTGAACTGAAAGACTATTTTAACGCTACTACATTCAATTATACGCTTACAGGTAAAGCCCGCCGTATTACAGGTCATTCACTGCATGCACTGGCTACTGTTAAATACGGTATCCTGGTAGGACTTTAATTACATCATTATTTCCCCTAATAAAAGAGGGCTGCTTTATGCAGCCCTCTTTTATTTCAGTATCACCAGTTTTTCCGTTTTGCGGTACAGGCCGCTGCTATACCTTACAAAATAAAGACCCGGAGCAGTTATTGTGGTATTTATACTACCCCTGCCTGCAAGCCCCTCATACTGCTTCACGATACGGCCCTGCAGGTCTGTTATAACTATATTGCCGCCCGTTGCGCCCCCTTCATAATAAAGGTTGGCCATAGTACGGGCAGGGTTAGGGAATATTGATAATTGCACCCCGTCATTATTCAACTCATTTACAGCCAGCGTGGCTGTATCGCGCAGCACAAAATGACAGGCCGTATAAGCCGGTATTTGATAGGTCAGCGTATTATTGTCCAGGCTGCCTGCCGGCAGCGGGATATGCTGTATGTTCGAATCCTGCGCATTGAAGTAATAGAGGTCGGCCTTATTGTACGTAACCGCATTCTGTATATTGATCGTGGCATCTATAGCATTATCTCCCGATTTGTTCAGCACGATGATGTGCATCACCTTGTTCGTACTATCCTCTACCGATGCGTATATGGATGAGGTATCCGGATTGTTACCTGATGAATGTACATAAATATTGCCGTAGGTGCCATCGTTGCCATCATAATTACGGTACAGGTTGAATGCAGATATATTGTACCCCTCGATAGTGCCCCACAGCGCTGCGTAGTCCACTCCTGTTTTACCAAATGCGCCGAGCGCATCGGCCTGTGCTATGCCGCCGGATATATGGTGATGCCCGCCATAATCATATTCGTTGATGGCAAATTGGGTACCCGGATAATACTGGTCTATGGAATGTTTGATATTGGGTATGATGGGCAGCTCAGCGCCAAACCATGTGCCTATCCAGCTATCCTCCACATAAGTGCTGTCCCACAGCGAGCGGATGCACTGCATACGCTGTATGCAGGTCTGGTGGTCTATGTCATCGGAGTATATATGCACCGTATTCAGGTCAGGATACCAGTGTACCGAGAGTACATCGAGCAACCTGTGTCCCACTGCTGCCGACGATTGCTGCATATGCTTAAGATAAGAATCGATGAACCAGTGGTCTGCAGCATAAGCAGCTTTGTCGCTGGCATTTTGCAGGTCCGAAAACTCACTGAAACCAAATGACTCCGGCCCCATGACCATTGCGGTGGAGTCCATGCTCTTTACTACTGCAGCCAACGTATCGGTCTTCGTAAGCAGTTCGTTATAGGTCACGCAATTGCTGCGCATATGCTGGAACTGGGAGCACCATAGTCCCGGCTCATTATCCAATATGTAGGCCTTGATACCGTTCGCCGTATTGGCTGCCCCGAATGTATTGAGCAGGAAATTCAGTTCTTCATCCACGTATATCTTACCATCTGCTGTATCGGGCGTTAACGTAAAGGGCGCGCCTTTTATATCACGCACTTCTGCCCATCGTGGCGAGGGTGCCAGCTCACTTACCAACACCTGCCCGTCACCGTCGTTCGATACCCAACCCACCATAGGTAAGGTTATGCCGCTCACTGCGTTTTGTGCCAGTGTGCTGTCATGAAAAGCGATGAGGCACTGCGCCGGATCGTGGTATTGGTTTGCAGGCAGGTTCATGGCCCATGGCAGGTAGTCATCGTTCTGGTCGAAATAGTCGGCACCGGCATTAGAGTAATTATTTTCCCAGTTGTAGGCCGATGTACGGTTACCTCCCCAGCGCCGCCATGTGGCTTTCTTGTATATACCGTTGTTGATACCATATATATAAGGACTGATGCTGTGCCTGTCCTGCGCCGCATTTATGGTATAATTGATGCTCACCTGGCCATTAGCAGCTAATGCATAAAGCAAAACAGATAATAAGAAGTATATTTTTTTCATGGGTAAGACAATTGGTCTATTACAAGTTAAGTCATTTTTTATCATTCTGCGCGAAGCTGTGGCATGGTATTTTTCGCCATTTAGTGAACCAAAAAACATTTATTATGTATCGGATCGCAAATATGGATATCAAGGCTAAACGCAGGATGGGCCTTATAAGCCTGCTGCCACTATTTGCTTATATAGGCTGGCTGATACATTATCTCGTTATTCTTAACGGTAACAAATCTGCTAACCTTTCCTCTATCCTTTCGCAAAACTATGATGGCGCCCTTTTCTTCTTCATCCTGTGTTTTGCACTAACGAGTGCGGTGCTTGTGTACTTTGTTGTTCACATTGCCCGGCTGGCCTCTATGGCCAGTGGTACAAAGGTCATCTGGATATTGTTTATGACCTTTGCTGCACCGGTAGCATTCCCGGTATTCTGGTACCTGGAAGTACGCCGCGAACCTCAAAAACTGCAAATGCACCCTGATATTGCATAATAAGGCAATTGATAAACATTAACTGTAAAAAAGATAAAAGTCCTTCTACTGAAGGACTTTTATCTTTTTTAACGATCAGTTTTTTTATTACACCAGCATGGTCACCGGGTTCTCCAGGTGTGCTTTCAGTGTTTGCAGGAAGCGTGAGCCTACAGCACCATCCACTACACGGTGGTCGCAACTGAGGGTAAGTTTCATGATATTGCGGATCACTACCTGGTTGTTCTCTGCTACCGGCGTAGGTTCTATCTTGCCCACGGCCAGTATGCATGCATCGGGCGGATTGATGATAGCGGTAAACTCGTCGATATCCATCATGCCGAGGTTTGAAATAGTAAATGTATTGCCGGTAAATTCCGGTGGTTGCAACTTCTTGTTACGTGCCTTATCTATCAATGTGCCTGCCTCCTGCGCTATCTGCGAGAGCGATTTCTGGTCGGCAAATTTCACAACGGGTACTATGAGCCCTTCATCCACGGCAACGGCTGTACCTATATGTATATGCTTGTTGGTGCGTATAAAATCGCCCATCCATGAGCTGTTCACATCGGGGTGCTGGCGCAGGGCCATAGCACATGCCTTTATCACAAGATCGTTGAAAGATACTTTTACGGGGCTTACCTCGTTGATGGCCTTACGTGCCGCTATGGCCGTATCCATCTTCACACTCATGGTGAGGTAGAAATGCGGTGCGCTGAATTTGCTTTCCGCCAGCCTCTGGGCTATCACCCTCCTCATCTGGCTCAGCGGCTTATCGCTATAGCCTTCTTCGCCCACAGGAGCAAATTGCATCACCTGTGCTGCACCCTTCTGCGGGCCGGCAGCCGATGGCACGAAGCTATCCACATCGCGCTTGATGATGCGGCCATTATCGCCACTGCCTTTTACCTGCTGCAGGTCTATGCCCTTTTCCTGCGCCAGTTTCTTAGCCAGCGGTGATGCCTTAAGGCGCTCATCCGCTTCGGCCTGCGTTTCAGCCGGTGCGGGAGCTGGCTGTGCTTGCGGAGCAGCTTGTTTGGGCGCTTCAGCTTTGGGGGCCTCCGCTTTAGGTGCCTCTTCTTTAGGTGCCTCTTTTGTTTTGGCCTCTTCCTCTTTCAGCAGGGCGCTATAGTCTTCGCCGGGCTTGCCAATTATGGCCATGATGCCATTCACCGGCACACCCTGCCCTTTCTCTACGCCCCTGTACAGCAGGGTACCGTCCACATAGGGCATTACTTCCATGGTGGCCTTATCAGTCTCCACTTCAGCTATTACGTCGTCACTTTTTACTTTATCGCCAACTTTTTTGTGCCATTCCGCTATCACACCTTCCTTCATCGTATCGCTCAGCAGCGGCATGCGTATCACTTCAGCCATAGTTGTTATTTGTTCTAATTCGGTGTCAAAAGTAATAATTCAGGTTGATAGGTTGACAAGTTGATAGGTCGATAGGTATATTTTCTTGTCATTTTATAGATTTTCTTAAGAAAGTAATGTAACCATTGAGCAATTTTTCCAGCTGTTTGTAAACATGCTCCATGCTTTCAAATTTTTCGTCATCTATATAACCTATTAACTTACCAACCTATACATCAGTAATCGATCTGCATATTCAGTCCATCCTTAAGGCTGGCGAGATTGGGGTTTTTGGCGGCCATGGCCTCATATACTTCGGGTTTGCTGAGCACTCGTTCCTGCGGCTGTATATTAGTGGTGTCTATACGCACCTCGCTGGTGACCCTCAGGGCCCCTATGCCGGTATGTGCCCGGAAAAAGTCGATCAACTCATCGCGCAACTCTTTTACATAGGCATCGGTCAGGTCGTTGGGGGTAACGAAACGTATCTCATCGGGGAGATGTATTTCTATGCTCATGGCGCAAAACTGGGCGTAGTACACGCTTTTGTTCTTCTCCCTGAGGTTTTGCTTGTATTTATCGAAGACCTCGGCAGCCACGGCTTCGGTCAACTCTTTTTGTTCTGTTTCACCGGGTCCATTGGCCAATTCGTTGTCCAGGTCGTTGAGCATGCCTTTGCTGAGGCGGCGGGCTTTGGAGGGAGCAGCGGCAGCATTGTTATTTTGCGGCTGCGCCGGTGCAGGTGGTGGCGTATATGCAGGCTGCGCCTGTTGTGCTACAGGGGGCTCCTGTGGCGGAATCTTATGTTCCTGCTGAGGTGGTGCTGCCGTTACCGGCTGCGGGAGTGGCTGAGCAGGTGCCTGCGGCTGATCTGCCAGCGGCTGAGCGGCTGAACTGTTTGCGGACGCTGCCGCTACACTACCAGGCTTTTTTTTTACATCATCGGCAGTGACCCTGGTGACCTGCAGCAGGTAGCAAAGGCGTATCAGGCACATTTCCACATGCAGCCTTTTGTTGGTCGCATTCTTATACTGCAGCTCGCTATCGTTGATGACATTGAGGGCCGAAAGCACAAAGGATGGCGGGGCCTGGTTGGCCTTCTCGTAATAGATAGGCTTGTGCTCATTGGGCACATCGAGCATTTTGGCCATGCGCGCATCTTTGCAGAGCAGCAGGTTGCGCATATGCTCGGCGAGGCCGTTGAGGATCACATCGCCCTCGAAGCCTTTTTCGAGCACCTGGTCGAGCAGGAGCAGGGTATTGCTCACATCCTGCGCGAGCATATGATCCACGAGCTTGAAATAATAATCGGCATCCAGCAGGTTGAGGTGCTCCATGGTATTACTGTAGGTAAGCATACCATTGGTGAAGCTCACGATCCTGTCGAGCATCGAGAGGGCATCGCGCATGCAGCCCTCGCTCTTTTGTGCGATCACATGCAGGGCGGCCTCGGGGGCCACTACGCCCTCTTTGGTGGCTATGCTGTGCAGGTGATTCACGATATCGCCGGTGGTAATACGCTTGAAATCGAATATCTGGCAGCGGCTGAGTATGGTAGGTAATATCTTATGCTTCTCGGTAGTGGCAAGGATGAAGATGGCATAGGGGGGCGGCTCCTCCAGCGTCTTCAGGAAGGCATTGAAGGCCGCGGCGCTGAGCATGTGCACCTCATCTATGATGTATATCTTGTATTTGCCCTGCTGGGGTGCAAAACGTACCTGGTCGGTAAGGTTGCGGATATCGTCGACCGAGTTGTTGCTGGCCGCATCGAGCTCGAAGACATTGAATGATGTATTGTTCTTAAAACTCTGGCAGGTATTACATACACCGCAGGCCTCCATATCGGCCGTGGGGTTCTCGCAGTTGATGGTTTTGGCCAGTATGCGGGCGCAGGTGGTCTTGCCCACACCGCGCGGACCGCAGAAGAGGTAAGCATGCGCCAGGTGCTGGTGCTTAATAGCATTCTTCAGCGTAGTGGTGATGTGCTGCTGCCCCACGACGGTATCAAAGGTCTGGGGACGGTACTTACGGGCCGATACTATGTAATTGTCGCTCACGCTCTCTTAAAATTAAAAATCTCCGGGCAAATTAAGGGTAAATATCACAGGTTTTGCGGCAATTTTATTTTTCCCATGTTTTTATTGATAACCAATCGTTTAGCATGAAAAAATATCACAAAAATATCCCATTGGCCACTTATTTTGCCAGCAACAAGGGCTAATCATGCCCGGCCCATGTGAGGCCCAGCCTAAAAGCCTGTGCTACCCTGCAAGATACGACAGGAAAGAGGGGATTTGGGGAGAAGATATCCACATTTTTTATCGGTGCGTAGGGCACAAGAACGCTGATGCACAAAGCCAGGCGGCATTCCGGCGCGAGGGGCACAAGAACGCTGATGCATAAAGCCAGGCGGCATTCTTGCGCCAACATGGGATTGGGGGAGAAGATATCCACATTTTTGGGATGATACGATAAAATTGAATTTGACTTTAATAAATTTATAACTAACTAATAAATTTAATTACTATGGCATATGATCAAGCAATATTAAATAATGAGTATAGTATATTTTCTGAACGAACTAACGTTCTATTCAAAATTATCAATAGCCTTGAAATAAGTCATATTGGATATAGAACCCGTAATGACTTTAGCCATCAAGTAAGTAACATTAGTCAATGTATTGACTCTTTAAGAAAGTCTCAAAATAAATTATCTAGTGGGGTGATGACTGCTGCAGTTCAATTGTTGCAGGGAATAAACAACGAATTGAAAAACTTTACGGATCGCACATTTGACGACAATTCAATCGAACATTTTAGTCGCCAGCTAGAAGGATATTCTCAACAAGCGCAAGCACTTCAAATCAACGCACAATTATTACAAAATGATGAAATATTCAATGATGCAAAAAGGAAACTTGATGCAGAAGCAATGGCAATACAAGAAAGATTAAGAGAATTTGAAAAACAATCTCGAAATGAAATTGAAACAATAAAACTTGAAACAACATCCGATGCTTCTGAAGTCAAGAAAATGCTATTCAATCTTCAACAAGAAGTAAAGGAGGTAAAAAGTAGGTTCGATTTTGACGTTAAAGATTTTGAATTACTTAGGTTGGATAAAATATTTTGGGACACTGCAAATAATAATAAGAAATTAAGAATTTGGTGGATAAGTGGTATTGCTTTTGCGTTTGGCTTGCTTGCATTGCTAATTTTCTGTTTCATTAAAGAGTGCTGGATTGATTTAGATTGCTATTTTCACAATAGAAACACATTGCTTGAAATACAGAAACCAGCCATTGGTTCTATTGCGCTAGAGAACATTAAAATTCTATTATATTATGAATTAGCCAAAAAGGCAGTTTTGAGGTTGTTCCTTATCTCTATGACGATATTCCTACTCAAGTTCTTAATTAGAAATTACAATGCGTTGATGCACAATATTACAATCAACGAGAACAAAGCAAATACATTAGCAGCACTTATGAGAAGTATAAATATCATAAGTAAACCTGAAGATCGCGACACTTTGATAAAAATTGGAGCAAAGGAGATTTTTGTACAAAAGAAAACAGGCTACTTATATAAAGAGGATAGCGATATCGATTTATCGATTTTCAAAAAAATATCATCACTTTTTAATAAAGAAAAATAACAGTTTTACACCTTCCCCCCGTTGGCGCAAGAATGCCGTCCAGCCCATGTGCGCCTGCGTTCTTGTGCCTTCCTACACAACAGGCTATCTTTAAAACATGAGTCGAAAGTACAAATTTCATAACCAGGGCAGGCTATATTTTGTAACCTATACGGTGATCAACTGGATAGACCTGTTTACACGCAATGAATACAGGCAGATCATTCTCGACAGCTTAAAACATTGCTGCGATAAAAAAGACCTTGACCTATATGCCTGGTGCATGATGACCAATCATGTCCACCTTATCATCAGCACAAGAGGCAACCCTATGGAAAATATTTTACGCGATCATAAACGGCATACATCGGAATTGCTGAGCAAAACGATAAGCAATAACGCTTCGGAAAGCAGGCGGGAATGGATGCTGCAGCATTTCAGGGAAGCGGCGAGAAAAAATCCTAATAATACCGTCCACCAATTGTGGCAACAACATAATAAGCCCATTGAATTGTATAGCGAGGAAGTATTGTACCGCTATCTCGACTATATTCATTATAATCCTGTTAAGGCAGGATATGTGGAGCATCCTGAAGATTGGTTATATAGCAGTGCGAGGGATTATGCCGGCAAAAAAGGATTGCTGGACGTGATAATGATAGATAAGGCTATATGGGGTTGATACCAGCGCGAGAGGCACAAGAACCCTGCGCGCAAAACAAACGGCATTCTTGCGCCAACATGAGGGATTGGCTGTACAGCAGTGCAAAGGGTTATGCCGGCAAAAAAGGATTGCTGGACGTGATAATGATAGATAAGGCTATATGGGGTTGATACCAGCGCGAGAGGCACAAGGAATGCAAATTCGGCATGCCACTACCTGAACCAGGATGCAGCAATGGACCTCGAACCTGTTTATGACTGCCACCTTATTGATTAAGGCAGGAAATAACACACAATATCCTTAAATTACAGCTACCGGGCCACCGCGGGAAGCCTTACATTCAAAACCTCTTTTATGAAAAAATATACCTGTATCATCATTTGCGCCCTGCTGGCCCTTGGCTTTGCCTCCTGCCGGAAAAATACCTACACCTGCCGCTGCACTTACGCTTTTACGGGCAGCCAGGAAGATATCAGCATCAAGGCCTCCAATTATGCTAAGGCCGAAGCCATCTGCCAATACTATGGCAAAGATGAGGCCGTGGACGAGCCTTCCTGCAGGATGCTCGACCAGTAACGCTTAACTGCAGGCGGTGTTAACTGCCGCGTGTGCCGCCTGTTTTTATCGGTTTCTTGCTAAATGATGCGGCCTTGCTGCCGGGCTTGATATTCTGCTTGGCGCCGGGCAGGGCATTTTTAGTGTTCTTATTGCCCTTTTTACCGTCTTTCTTGTTTCCTGAGAGTAATGACATAGAGATCGCTTGTAAAGACAAATATAAGAAAGCAGGAAATAAGCCGGGGCAATAATTATTGCGGCCCGGGCTGTAACGGGTGGCTATTGTGAACGATCTGCTAAGCGCTTACAAAGCTGTGGTTAAGGGTGGCGCTATTTTTTGCAGGCACGGTATTGTTGCCAATCTTTATCGAAAATTACGCACGTACCAATATGAACTTACAGGAAGCCAAAGGACTGCTCCACAAACTATCGGCCTACAAGGGGCAGGTAATGCAGCCTTTCAATTACCCGGTGAAAGACCTGCTGATACTGCCGGCAGGGCAAAAAGAACTGGACCAGATGCTGAAAGACCTCAGCACCAAACCATGCAGCCTCGACACGGCCCTGGCCCCCTACAGCGACAATGTGAAGCTCATCGTGTACTTTGACTACCCCCAGAGCGATGATGTAATGAAACATTGCGATGCCGAATATTTCATGAAGATCAACGGGCTGAATATGGCCTAGTATATAGATGATGTTTTGCCATGAATGGCAAGAGCCGGGAAAAGTTTTTACTTTTAGGCCGCCTGCACGGCACACATCATCATGAAATTTTTTCCTGCATTACTGCTGCTGGTCATAGTGCCGTTTGGGGCTTATGGACAAAACACTCACGCCGCGCTTATTGACTCCCTGCATAAAGAACTGCACACCACAAAAGAAGACAGCAATAAAGTAAAGCTGCTGGATAAACTCTCCTATGCTTACTCGACGGTAAACCCCGACAGCGGGCTGGCCTATGGCCACCGGGCAAAGACTTTATCGCAAGACATAAAATGGACAAAGGGGCTGGCCATGGCCAATGCCGACATAGGCATAAACCTGGAAGCAAGATCGGAACACGCGGCAGCACTGAGCTATGACCTGGAGGCCCTAAAACTGTGCGTGGCCACCGGCGACAGTAACGCCGCCGCAGGCAACATAGCCAATATAAGCCTGATCTATCTGCGGCAGGGCGACTATCCCCGGGCGCTGGAATATGCCTTCAGGGCACTGACCATGTATGAAGACCTTGACGACCGCCCCAATAAAGCCATAACGGAGGAAAACATAGGCACTATATACTTTGAACAGAAGGACTACCCGAAGACCATACAATATTATGGCAAAGCACAAAGAACATACCGTGAACTGGACGATAAGGAAGGTGTAACGCGCAACCTGGGCAATGCCGGTATAGTGGAAGACGCACAGGGCCATTATACCAAAGCGCTGCAATACCATATGCAGGCCCTGGAGATAAACCGGGCAAGTGGCAATGCGAAGGGCACACAGATAAACCTTGCCAATACCGGCTATGTGTACTGCCATATGCAGGAATATGAGCAGGCACTGCACTACCAGCACATGGCGCTGGAAATGAGCCAAAAAACAGGAAATGATAACAGTATGGCCATAGACCTGGGCAATATTGGCGAAACTTACCTTGCCATGGCCAAAGGACCGGCAGCAAAGGCCGGCGACGTGACCGAAGCTGTAACCTACCTGGAAAAAGCGGTAAGCCTGTGCAGAAAAATAAAATTCCAGGGGCCGCTGATAGAATACAGCCAATATCTCTCCGAGGCCTATGCCATGCAGGGAAATTACCGGAGTGCTTATGAAACATACAAATCGTATGCGGCGGTAAAAGATTCGGTATTCTCGATGGAGAAAATAACGCAGGTAGCCCGGCTGGAAACGAAAAGAGCGGAGCAGCTAAAGGATAAAGACCTGCTGCTGAAAGACAAACAACTACAGATACAGAAGCTAAAGATAAGCGAGAAACGGAACGAAAGCATACTGTACATTATCAGCATTATATTGCTGGTGGTGCTGGTAGGCATAGCGCTTAAAAGCATTCACAGCTACCGGAGATCGAACAAGCTGCTGGCCCAGGAAAGGGACAGGCACCTGACGCTTATAGAAGAGCAGATAAAGCATATAAAAATACGCAACGAGGTGCTGGAAGAAATAGCCCATATGCAGGCCCATGACATCCGCGGGCCGGTGGCAACCATACTGGGGTTAAGCCGCTCCTTCAACTACGAAAACATTGAGGACCCGGATAACCAAACCGTGATAAAAGGCATAGCTGATGTAGCCGAAAAACTGGACGATGTGGTAAAGGAGATCATCAGGAAAAAAAATACGCTCGATAAATAAGCAAGCGCCTGTAAGAAAGCCCGGTCATCATTCGTCACCGATATCCTTTGTAAGGCGGTTCACTTCTTTGATAACGACATCCAGCTCCTGCGCTGCCTGCTGGATGCCCTCAAGCACTTTATTGAGCTCGGGATCGTTGATGAGGTCTTTATCGATGAACTGGCTAAGGCCCAGGATGGTGGTGACCTGGCTGCGCACTTTGTGCGACTGCAGCCATGCTATCTCTTTGAGCTGATCGTTCTGCATCTGTATCCTGCGCATGGCCTTATGCCGGTCGGTAGCATCGCGCGTGACACAACTGATGCTATCGATATGCCCACTGTCATCATGTATGGGTGTGAAGCGGGTCTCTCCAAAATAAGGCGAGCCCTGTATCATCATTTTATCTTCAGCAATAAAGGTCTTGCCACTGAATGCGGCATCGAAAGCAGCCTCGAATTTGCTCCTGTTCTCCAAGCCAAAGCTCTCCCACACCAGCGGGGCACCGATAAGGGGGCGCTTACCGGTGATGAAAAATAGGGAATCGCTATAAGAGTTGTTGGCATAGACGAGGTTCAGGTGGCGATCGACCGACCAGATGAGATCGCGGGTATTATCGATAAGGGCATGGAAACGTTTTTCATTACGCACTATTTCCTGTGTGCGTTCTTTTACCTGTGTCTCCAGTTCTGCATTGAAGCGCGACAGTTTTTCTTCGGCATCGGTACGGGCGATGTCGATCTTGTTGAAGCGGACGGCCACATACCATACCATAAAGTAGAACACAATGATGATGCCCGTGATGAGCAGGGACACGCCAAACTCGGTACTGTGGTAATATTGCCAGCCTGTAGAGCGCCTGATATAGCCCAGCAATATAGGTATAAGGATAGTACAGGGGATGAGCAGGCGTGCTATGCGCCCACCATAGTAGTGGCTGGTAAATGTTTGCATAAAGCCCTTATCGCTATTGGCCAGCAATATTGCCAGTGATATAAGCAGGAAGCAGACGGCGGTATGCAGGGCCATGGGTATATAATGCTGGATACCGTAGAACTCGCGCAGGTTGTAAATGTAGCCGACCGCCGAAAACATGCTGAAGGCGCAGACCATAAGGGCGAGGTAATTGGCCAGGTTGCCGCTCCTCCTTTTCTCAAATAGCGGTAAGGACAGGAGCATACCCAACAAAAAGAAGCCTAATGCGGTATTGGGGGCCATACGGTTAGCAGCATTACCATTCACCTCGCCGGACAGCTTTGAAGGGTACAGCCAGCTATCGATACCCAAATTGTAAACGGAGGTGATGGCGAGGAGCTTTAATATGCCGATGATGGCGATAAGCAATGCCATAATTTTAGCAGGCAGGTATAATGCCCTTTTGCCGGAGAGCATTAACAATAACGCAGTGGCAGAAAAGATGAACGTAAGCGCCGTAAGAGGGTTCATAGCCACAAAAACGGGGGATATGCGCTTCAGCGATTCCACATCGAACTGCCAGCCATAAAGTACCGCTAAGGCGATGCCGATAACAATAAATGAAATGAGCCGGGCGGTTGCTATTAACAAACCATGCATACGGCTGCCGAACTGGGCTGCTGCACTCATAATGATCCTTTTTCACGATGGTTAGGGCCCGGCCAATATAGGAGGTGATCGACTAACGGGGAATAATTATAAGCAAGTTAGATACAATATTTTTATAAACCAATAAGCAGGGCTAATTTTAAGGAGGCTATGGCCCAAGGGGCCGTTAGTATATTTGTGCAGCTTATGAAGATCATCAACAGCAAAAAGGAGCTGGGGGTATATGTGCAGCATGCTATTAACGTGTACCAGGAAGACGGTGCAGATGCCTTTGCCGGGGCACTGCATGAGCAGATCCTTAAAAAGAAGGTGCGCTTCCCCGTGCTGGAGTATGCGGCAAGGGAACTATACCATACCCTGCCCAAAAAGCAGATCATACCGGTAACAGACAAGATCGTTGCGCTGGATGAGACAGGCAGCTATGTGCTGGCAGGCATCCTGCTGCAATGCATGCTGGATACCAACCATAAACGGTCCATTGACAAAGCGGTGGCCTACATTATACAGGGTAATGAATGGTATGTATGCGATATAGTGGGCGAAAGGGTAATGGGACATGCGCTGCTGACCATGCCCGAACAAACACTGCCCCTATTGAAAAAACTGGCAAAACATGAGGACAAATGGATCGTGCGCTGTACGGGCGTTGCAACGCATTATGCCATAAAGAAGGGGCTGAAGAAACAATATGTTGCCGAAATGTTCAGGCTGTTGCTCTCGCTGAGCAATACTACCGACTTCCATACTAAAAAAGGGATCGGCTGGGCCGCAAAGACCACTGCAAAATTTCACCCGGATATAGTAGCCCAATATGCAGCACAGGTAGCTACAGACCCTGAAGTGAAACAATGGTTCAAAACGAAAATAAAGATAGGCCTGGGCCGAAGCGATAAATATGCCCACAGGTATAACAGTTAAGACGATACTGAACAAGACCAAAAGGCGCGATCCGTGGTTCCTTGACGACTATACGGTAAACCCGTACAGCGGCTGCTCCTTCAATTGCCTGTATTGCTATATAAGAGGCAGCAAGTATGGCACGCATATGGAAGAAAGACTATCGTACAAAGCCAATGCCGCCGAACTGCTGGAAAAACAACTGGCCCTGCGGGCAAGAAAAGGCCAATACGGGATCATAGTGCTATCGTCGGCCACAGATCCCTACCTGCAGTTTGAACAGGAATACGAACTGACCCGCAAGCTGCTGGAAATAATTTTGAAGTACAGGTTCCCGGTGCATATCATCACGAAATCGGACCTCGTGATACGGGACCTTGATCTATTGGCTGAAATAAACAGATCGGCGATACTGCCCGCAGAACTAGAGGACAAACTGGAACAAAAAGCTATCATCACATTCTCCTTCTCTACAGTTGATGATGCTATTGCCCATATATTTGAGCCCGGGGCTACTCCACCCTCTTTGCGGCTACAGGCTATGCGTACCGTACTGCGGGAAGGGTTCCTAAGCGGGGTGAGCATGATGCCCCTGCTACCTTATATAACAGACACCGGTGAGCACCTGGAACTCATGTTTGATACATTCAAAAAGACGGGGGCAAAATATGTATTCCCGGCCACGATAACGCTCTTCGGCGAAGGGCCATCGGACAGTAAAACACTGGTAATGAGGGCTGTAGAAAAGCATTACCCGCAATTGCTGTCCAAATATAAAAAGCTGTTTGACGGGAGCACACAATTGCCCGGCTATTACAATACTGCCTTCAATAAAAAGGCAGCGGAATTATGTGAACAATACGGGTTGAAAAACAGGATATTGTAATACAATGGAGCAAAGCAGGATAACAAACTAAGTACCAGGCAGTTAAAACAATCAGGAAGAAGGGAAGATCTGAAAATAAAAAAGCCAGCCTGAGAACAGGCCAGCCCCTATAAACCCTATCAGTGGCAAATATACTACTTGGATTATTTTTTCCTAACTTTTTTCGAAAAATTTTGTTTAGCCAAGCTCTTTTTAACACTTCTTAAACTTACCGTTATACATCGGGCGGAAGGGAAGGATATAATGATACCCGACGTCAAATAAACAAACAGAAGCTAATGAAAAATATTTTGTGTGCGCTCATTATCGCCTGCATTTATAGTAGTGCCCAAGCCCAGCAAACAGTGGGTTTATTCACCCAGGCAAATGGTTCGGAAGATGGCTATGTGCTTTTTGCCCCGATGATGTCGACCAGCACTTATCTTATTGATAAATGCGGTAAGGAATTACATAGATGGAGCAGTACGCACAAGCCGGGGCAATCTGTTTACCTGCTGGAAGATGGAACGCTTATGCGCCCCGGCAGCACCAATAATCCCGTATTTACTGCCGGTGGCAGCGGCGGCATCATAGAACAGTTTGACTGGAACAGTAACCTGCTATGGTCTTACACGATATCGGACACGCTGCAATGCCAGCACCATGATATATGTCCGCTACCCAATGGCAATGTGCTGGTGATAGCCTGGGAGCGTAAAACAGTAGCGGAAGCTACCGATGCGGGAAGGGACCCCTCACTGATCGGAACAGAGCTCTGGAGCGAGCAGATACTGGAGCTGCAGCCTATAGGGACAGACAGTGCGAACATAGTTTGGGAATGGCATGCATGGGACCACCTTGTACAGGACCATGATAACAGCAAAAGCAATTATGGTACGGTGAGTGATCACCCGGAGCTGATAAATATCAATCATTACAGCGGGCAGGCAACCAATAGCGACTGGCTACATATGAATGCTATCGCTTACAATCCTGTACTGGACCAGGTAATGGTAAGCCTGCATAACTTTAACGAGATATGGATCATAGATCATAATACGACTACTGCACAAGCTGCCAGCCATAATGGCGGAGCACATAACAAGGGCGGCGACCTGCTCTACCGCTGGGGCAACCCGGCAGCTTATGACAGGGGCACTGCCGCCGACAGGAAACTGTTCGGTCAGCACAACGCCCGATGGATAGAAGGCGGGCTGCCTGATCCAGGGAAAATAATGATCTTCAATAATGGCAACGGCAGGCAACCCGCTAACTACTCGAGCGTAGATATTATTGTGCCGCCCATAGATAACAATGGCGACTACAGCATAACAGGCCCCCAGCCTTATGAACCAGCCAATATTTACTGGAGCTATGCCGACCCAACACCTACAGACTTTTATGCGATGAATATATCGGGAGCACAACGCCTGGCCAACGGGAACACGCTTATATGCAATGGCCCGGCAGGTACTTTCTTCGAAGTGGACAGCATGGGCAGCACGGTATGGAAATATGTGAACCCCATCAATAATACAGGCGCCATCAGCCAGGGTTCGCCTGCAACGCAAAATCTTGTATTCAGGTGCAGCCTGTATCCTGCCACCTACCCGGGATTTGCCAACCAGACACTTACGCCAGGTGCCCCACTTGAACAGAACCCGCTGTCCTATACCTGCTCAACAACAGGGCTAGCTGCTGCCACCTTACCGGGACAGAATATACAAGCCATCAACCCATTTGACAGGGACATTGTTATCCAAAGCGAATCGGGCATAAAAGATGCCCATGCAGTATTGCTGAGTATCAGCGGTGTTGTTTGTAAAGTATGGAATGATATAGATATTCAACCGGGTAGAAATGTGCTGGCGACAGCAACCGACCTGCCTGCAGGGATGTACCTGCTGAGCATCAGGAACGGCAGTATAAATGTGAACCTGAAGCTTAGCAAGATATATTAGGAGAGTGGCTTAAGGTAGTGAAACCCCCGGGCGATAAAACCTTCACGGTAGTAAAAGCGATGGGCTTTGAAGTTCTCCACGTAAGCATCGAGCATAGCGGTCTTGCAGCCATTGCGCCGGCCTTCGTCGAGTATCCAATCGAGCAACAGTTTGCCCACACGCTTTGAGCGATACACCTCGCTGACCACAAAATTGTCGATCTCGATGTATTTTCCAGAATATAGCTTAGTACATATCCAGTAGCCGGAAACGGCAACACAGGTATCACCATCATAAGCTGCGGCCTGGCAATAATTATTGGGTACCATTTGCGGCAACATAGCGACATAGTCTTCTTCAGTAAGGGCTGGCGATAGCTGTTTAATCAAATGATAATGAGGAAGCATTTCCTCCACAGAAATCATCTTTTTTATTGTCAGGTCCATAAGTACAATATTAATGTTAAAAACGAAAAAAGCCCTGCTTGGCAGGGCAATTGGTTTATCTTTCTAAGATAAGCCGGGGGGAACGTTCCTTGGGGTAAAAGGAATATGTTTATGCTATTATTGTATCAATATCCTGCCATTAGCGAGGCAAGTACTATTGTTATAGATACTGTATAAATACAGGCCTGCCTGCAGCCCATCGCGACTGAAGGTAAAGCGTGGTTTATCAGCCGGCATTTCTTTTAGTTTCCTGCCCGTGATGTCGGTCAATATCAGCTTAGCCCCATTCATATTTTGCGTGGTGTTAACAGATACCGTTGCCGTTTCGGTAAGCGGATCGGGATATACCTGTACGGTGGTTTTATTTGCAGTACTGTTCTTTATGCCTGTAGTGCCCGTACCAATGAAGGTATATTTGGAAGTATTGTTATCATAGGAAACAACGATCTCGAGGTATGGACTGGTAGTGTACCAATCGTAATAATAATCGTTACCACCAAAAGATCGTTTCATCCTGACCACATTGGTATAGGTAGCAAAAGGTGTAACCAAAGTGCCATAACCGTCATAACTCATGGTAACCGTATATGGGCCTACAGCATTTTTATAAAAAGTATCGGTAACATTATCGCCATAATGAAAGGGGATGGGTATCATTGTTTTGGGATTGGCCGAATAATCATCGGCTGTGCTGGCGGTGACATTACCGGCAAGCATTTCCCATTTTGTTGCAGATACGATATCGTACTCATAAATAGTACCTACGGCCGGTATATCAATCTTAACTGCCCTTGTAGCGGCCGGATAGCTGGCAGCATATGGTGTGGATGCCGGGTCGACATATTGCGCATAACCACCGCCCTGGGGTACCAATGCACTGAAATCCCATGTCTGGTTCGCCCCTGCCGGGCCCGGTGATACCGCAGAAGTGAGCACACTTATAGAGTCGCCCATGCCAACGGGCGCTATATTGCTGGTATCATTAATAGCAGGCTGGGCAAAGGTCTTTACCACTGCCATAGAGAGTAAAGCTGATAGTGTAATTGCTTTTTTCATATCCGTTCTGAAGTTTTCACAAAGCTATCTGCCATGGGAAAACCTTACAATTACACTTTAGTGGTATTTTTCGACGGGGAAAGGGAGGTTATCTCCTGGTATATATCTTATTGAGGGCGTCGGTACGGGAATCGACCTGTAGCTTTTCGTATATATTATGGATATGCTTACGCACTGTTTCTATACTGAGGAAGAGCGTGGCCGCGATCTCCTTGTAACGGAAGCCCTTTGAGAGGAAATCCAGGATCTCCTGCTCCCGGGGAGAGAGCTTTTGCAGCTCAGCATTATTCTTCACTTGTTCTTTTTGCTGAAAGAAGGCCACTACTTTGCGGGCTATCTGGCTGCTCATAGGTGAGCCTCCATTATGTACATCGTTTATTGCTTCCAACATTTTGGCCGGCGGCGCCGACTTGGTAATATAGCCACTGGCCCCAGCCTGTAGTGCAGCGAAAATGGTATCGGAATCTTCAAGCGAGGTACACATGATATACTGTACCGAAGGACATAAGCCCCTGAGCCTGGCAACACATTCCGTACCCGAAATGCCCGGCAGGTTGATATCAACGAGGGCAACATCAGGCAAAAGCCGGGGTATATGCTCCAGGGCATCTTCGCTATTGGCAAAGGTACCGGTGCATTCATATTCCCCGCTGCTATTTATCAAAATAGCCAGCATATCACGCGTCTCCTTCTGGTCTTCTATTACTACTACCTTAATGCTCATTCTTATAAAAAAGTAATCAAAAATAAGCTGCCTAAAAAACCGGCACAATCACACTATAGTGGTATTTCCGCTGCCTTTATATTTTCAAGCGGCACAATGATCTTCACGCTTGTTCCGCCTTCTCCTGTCATGACATGAAAGGTGCCTTTTATTGTTTCGATCCGCTGCCTCATATTTTTCAGGCCATTGCCGCCCTTTTCCATATCCACAGATGCAAAGCCCCCGCCGTTATCGCACAGGGCAATACTCAACTCGTTGTCATTCACTTTCAATTCCACATGGACATTTGTTGCCCCCGCATGCTTTACCGTATTATTCAGGGCTTCCTTTACTGTAAGGAATATATTCCTTTGTGCCTCACGTAAAATGTGCATGCCCGCAACTGCATAGGGAAAATCAAGCTCCAGTTGCAATGGCATATTCTCAAAATAATCACTGCAGTATTCACGTATGCGTGATACCAGGCTATCGAGTGTAGTATTTTCCGGGTTCAATACCCAGATAAGGTCGCGCATATTACCAACCAGGTCGCGTGATACCCGGGATATATCCCCGATGGTATCCTTGAGCTTTGCACCCCCTGCCTGTTGCTTACCGGCGAGCTCTGCCATCAGTGTGATCTTCGACAGGCCGGAGCCAAGATCGTCGTGCACGTCTTTTGATATGCGCATGCGTTCCACATACAGCGCTTGTTGCTTTTCGAGTTCGCGTGTCCTTTCCCTTACTTTTTGCCGGACATAATATCTCACGAGTGAATATCCTATGCCTGTGACAACGACCACCAGCAATATCCTGAACCACCATGTTTTCCAAAAAGGCGGTAATATGACCAGGTCTATACTCAAGGGCTCATCATTCCAGGCACCTTCGTTATTAGATACCTTGAGCAGGAAACGATAAGCACCAGGTGCCAGGTCGGCATAACGCACCTTATCATTGCCTGTATATACCCAATCTTTGTCCAGTCCTTCAAGTTTGTAGGCGAAATTATTTTGAGCAGGATTGGTGTACTCGAGCGCGCGCAGCGAAAAACTTATGGTATTGCTGTTGTAAGGCAAGCTGAGCCGGTGGGTGAATGCTGCAGTATCAGCAGCGTAAATAGTATCATTCACCTCGATAGCTGCAATAGCAGGCATAGCTTTATAAGGGTTTGGCCTTATCATCTTCGGATCAAACCAGTTGATGCCATTTATACCGCCAAATATCATTGTACCATTATCACATTTAAAATAGGCCCCGGTATTAAACTCATCCGACTGCAAGCCATCTTTTGCCGTATAATTATCAAAATGCGCTTTCACCACAGTATCTCCCCTGTATTGTAATTTCATATTGGCAATACCCCCGTTCGTGCTCAACCAAAGGGATGTATCGTTTTGCGGCAATATTGCATATACATAGCTATTGGCCATCCCGGCCTGCTCATCAAAAACACGGTATTTCCCGGTGGCTTCGTTGTATGCAATGAGCCCTAATTCTGATGCGATCCATAACACTGGTGTTGTGGTGCTTTTGTAGAAAGCCCTTACGGGTACATTGTCAAATGCATGATATACCATCCGGAAAGCCGTGTCACTTGTCATTTCAATTTTAGACATCCCGTTCCTTGTGCCCAGGTACACAATGCCATTACCCGTGGTTTGCAGATCATAATTCCAGCTTGCCGTAATGCTGTTGTGCGTAAAGGTATATGGCCTTGAAAAAGACAAATTGCCATTCCTGTCCGCTACTGCATAGACCCCCTGGTTGGTACCTACCAGGTAACTGCCTTTTTTCCACTCGACACATGCATAAACAGTTACCCCAACAGAAGCATATTTCTGCCCGATCGTAAGCTGTAATTGCTTCTTTATACGGAATGAATGCGGATCGAGCCATAACAGGCGATCATTAAAGCCGATCAGCAGGCTACCCGAAGAATCTCTTTTTATTATACTTACCGGGTGAGGCCCCTTGCCTGCAACCGCTATATCCACATGCGCCAAATGCTGCGAAGAAGGGTCGTAGCGCAGTAATCCTTTATAATAAGAACCTATCCAAAACATGCCGGCGCTGTCACAATATATGCTCTTTACCATCAGGCCATTTTCCACAGGGGCATTATAGGACGTATCGACCGGGTAACAATAAAATTTGTGCGGCTTTATATCCAGCTTATATACCCCGGCCCCATCGGTCCCTATCCACAGGTTCATAGACTTGTCAGTGAAGAGATAATTTATGTTACTGCCCTGGAAATCGAGCCACTCATAATGGTTGTCCGGGAGAGAGAGCCTGCATATGGCACCTCCCTGCCTTGCCGACATATATACAGTATGTGTTGCCGTGTCTTCCGCGATGTTATCCCATTGCATATTTTTTGCTCCTGCGCCAATTGGAATAAAGCGTGTATTGCCTGTTAGAGTGCTGTACCTGTATATACCATTCGTGCTGCCTAAAAGCAGATCGCCGCCTGGCAAGAGATGCAAAGCAAATATGTTTTCATTGGTCAATTTTCGCCTTAAGCTACGGGTAGTTCTATCAAAAAAAAGTAAACCTTTATGATCAGCCACCCATATACCGCCGGGTGCCTGTATTGCTGCGTTAATAATATTAGTGGCACTATCGCCGCTGTTGCCAAAGCGGTATAATGCATAGGCTAAGTTATTAATGTCGATGGCTACGAGGCCTTTGTCGTGAGCAGCTACCCATACGGTATCCCCTACTATTGGCAGCAGGATGCCATTACCTGTTATCGTATTATTATACACCAGCTTAGAGCGTCTATGCCGTATATCTATATAAGAGAGTCCTGCATCTGAATTAAACCATATGCGGCCGTACTTATCTTCATAGAGCCGGGAATTAACATTCCTGTCTTTAGGATAAACAGACTGGCTATCGCTGAAACGTGTTTTATACGGTATGAAGGTGCGCCCATCGTACCTGTTGATCCCATCGCCTGTTGCGAACCAAATAAAGCCCTTTTTATCCTGCAAGATGCTGTAAACCGTACTTTGCGAGAGGCCGTTCTCTACACTGATATGCTGCAGGGCCAGTATTTTTTGAGCATACAAGCCCGGCACCTGTATATGGGCAAAAAACAACAACAGTACATAAGCAAGCAGCTTGTTCTTCATTGCGGTACAAAAAACGGGTAGTATTGCTGAGCCCCGGCACAGCCAGCCTATTAATTTACAATCTTTTCCCGGTTCGTAAAAGTACGGGGGAGCAATGATGCCAGTAAGGCCTATACCTGATGATGGGTAGGTGCATATACCATAATCGGGGTATTGGATAAGCACAAAATAAATAAGAACTTGTTATAGAATTTTCCAAACACATGAGATACTTCTTTATAATCGCCTGCATTACCTGCATTACAGCCCCCCTGTATGCGCAAAACCAAAAACTGATAGACAGTCTTGAGCAAAAACTAAGCATTGTGCGAGAGGACACTAATAAAGTAAAATTGCTCAATGCCATAGCATTTGAATACCGGCTGTATAACGAAGCACGATCCTACGAGTTGTTAAGCCAATCAGTGAAACTGGCTGAAAGGATAAATTTCAAGGACGGGCTGGCAATGGCCTATAACCACTATGGTATATTATACAAAAACAAGCAAAAATTCGATTCCTCCTTATACTATCACAAAAAAGCATTTGCCCTATGGCAATCAATAGATGACGAGGAAGGCATGGCGTCATCTTATAATAACCAGGGGCGCACCTATACTGAAATGGGCGACTATACCAACTCGATGCAGTGCTACCTGGAATCGCTGAAGCTGAGAGAAAAGATAAATGATACTGCCGGTGCCGCAGCGGCTTACAATAATATAGGCAGGATATACTACAACAAGAGGGATTTTGAACACGCGAAAGAATATGCACGCAAGAGCATTGAACTGCGTACCCTGCTTGGCGATTCTTTTGAAGTGGCTCGTAACCTTAGCGCACTTGGGTTCCTACACTATGAACTTAACGAATATGATGATGCCCTGAAATGCTATGATCGTGCATTGAACATATTTAAGACTGCCGGTGATAAAGTGGAATGTGCCCGCCTGTTCAGCAATATTGGCAATGTGCTGGTAGAGACTAATAAAGTAGATGAAAGCATAGATTACCAGTTGCAGGCACTGCAGATACAAAAAGAAACAGGTGACAGTATAGGCATTTTCACCTCTGTACTTAGTCTGGCACAGGCATATGGCTTTAAAGGAAAGTATGACGAAGCGGCAAAATATGGGAAAGATGCACTTGAGCTGCTCAATGCATCGGGCGGGGAGATAAAAATGTATATGGACGTGTACCAGGTACTTGGGGAGATATACCGCAAAAAGCAGGATTACAAACTGGCCATGGATGCCTATGTACAATACAACAAGTTCAAAGATTCGCTGGTCAAAAGTGAAAACAGCCGTATTGTAGCCGATATGGAAGCGAAATATCAATCGGGAAAAAAGGATCTTGAACTGAAAAGTGCAGCCTATCAACTGCAAAAGCGCAAGATCGTTATCGGGAGCATGGCTATTGTTATCCTTTTGATTATCGTATCGGGCTACCTGTTCTATAATCGCTACAAACTAAGAAAAGAGAAAGAGCTGGATGCGGAACTAATAAAACAACAGGAACTGCGCAATAAAGCTATCATAGAAGCTGAAGAACGTGAACGGGTGCGTATAGCCAAAGACCTGCATGACGGCATAGGCCAGCAATTGGCTGCCGTAAAGCTGAATATGAATGCGATGGAAGGAGAACTGACAGGGAATACTGTGCAGCAGGAAAGACTAAAAGCACTGGAACACCTGGTGGATGAAACGCTGAAAGAAGTGCGTGCTGTATCGCACAATATGATGCCCAACGCCCTGATCAGGAAAGGACTTGCAGCAGCAGTAAGGGAATTCATAGACAATATAGCCTCAACAGGCCTGCTAAAGATAGACCTGCAGATCGTGGGCCTGAACGAAAGGCTTGAAAGCACAATGGAGACCGTGCTATACCGCGTAATGCAGGAAACCGTGAGCAATATCATCAAGCATGCACAAGCGAGCAAGATAAGCATGCAACTGATAAGGCACGATGACTACCTGAACTTTATCATAGAAGATAATGGTAAAGGATTTGATACCGCTAAGTTGAATGACTTCAACGGCATAGGCCTGAAGAATATCATATCGAGGATACAATACCTGAACGGGGCCGTGGACTTCGATTCATCTGTGGGCAAGGGTACTACGGTGATTATTGAAGTGCCCCTGGATTAAGGTCACTAAGCAAAAAACGTTATAAAGTACCTGTTATTACGCCATGAGTTCTTCGGGATGTGCAGCCTGTCATGTGGCTGCCGGGTATTGCGGTTTTGTATAAATAAAAAATGCCTCATCTTTTCAGACGAGGCATTTAAATAAATATGGCAGCTACCTAC
>Ga0209935_1000498_pt1 | contig 95398 bp, 92 predicted proteins | sample ThiBio_1000_plan_2_FD_183958 | JGI IMG/M metagenome (GOLD analysis project Ga0209935, IMG submission 183958) | Wastewater bioreactor microbial communities from Cape Town, South Africa - Thiocy_cont_1000_plan (SPAdes) | ecosystem: Engineered > Bioreactor > Thiocyanate-remediating >... | reverse complement strand
TTGTCGCCATCCTGAGTCTTGATCCCAGCCTGGCGGAGGTCGAGGAGTCCGCCATGCGGGCGGACGGCAGCGCGGATCTGCAACGGGAGTGTGCGGGAAAGGTGGCCCAGATCGTCGATATCCTTACAGCCGATATCGAAGAAGAGCATTGATATTCAGCCTTTTATGCAGATAACGGGGGCCAGCCTGGCCACCCTGCGGGCAAGTCCGGCATGTTCGGCGCTGGAGATCACCTGATCGACATCCTTGTAGGCGCCAGGCGCTTCCTCGACGACGCGCGCTGAGCCACGCCACCAGAAGCAGATCGAGACCGGAAGACTGGCAGGAAATCGCGACAGGCTGAAGCGGTGCGACATTACTGGACGTAATCGCGGCCATCAGGCCCAGCGCGGCTTCCGCAAACGCTGCCTCAACGGTACCGCCCCATCCGCAGATGCCCAAGTCTGCGGTGTGGGAAAAATGGCGCCAGCCTTGGCTCATGAGTTATAACGGCATGCGCAGATACCCGGTCATCAAGCCAGGCCAAGATGCGCTCTAGTCCACCGGTCTTAGATAACAATTGTCTCAAAACGATCGAGCGGCCTTGATTCCGGTCAAGGCCGGCCCCCGCCTGCCTCTCTACTTAACGCTCTACATCGTCGCCGGCCCGGGCAGGGTATCAAAGTGTCACGTGACGGGAAAACTATGGAACTCGTATTCCTCGGTACCCGTGGCGAAATTGGTGTCGCAACCCGCCGCCACCGCCGCCACAGCGCGCTTCTGGTCCTGCACGGACGGAGCCGAATAATGATCGACTGCGGCGCCGATTGGCTGGGGAAATTCGAAGCACTGAATCCAACATCAATTTTCATCACCCACGCCCACCCAGATCACGCATGGGGGCTGGTCAACGGGGCACCCTGCCCCGTCTACGCCACACGGCACACCTTTGCCGTCCTGGCGGGCAGCCTGATCGCCGATAAGCGGCAGCTATCGATGCGCGAACCCGTTCGGATTGACGGTCTGAAGATTGAAGCCTTTGGCGTAATCCATTCCGTGCGCGCGCCCGCCGTGGGCTTTCGGATCACCGCCAGTGGAAACAGCTTTTTCTACGCCCCCGATCTCGTCGCCATCCGTGAGCGCGCACCGGCGCTGCGTGGGGTTCAGCTCTACATTGGGGACGGCGCGTCCATCACCCGTCCCTTGGTCCGACGCTCCCAAGGCACACTTATCGGGCACGCGCCCATCCGCACCCAACTTGGCTGGTGCGAGAAGGAACGGGTGCCGCGGGCGATATTTACACACTGCGGCACGGAGATCGTTGCCGGCGACGGCCGGCGTCTTTCTGCCCTAGTGCGGCGGCTGGGGCGGGAACATGGCGTCGATGCCGCCATTGCCCATGACGGTTATCGGCTGTATCTGGCGCATCACGCGCCGCGAGGACAGGGTCCGCGGTATCGGCCCGGATCAAGGCGAGCCGCGCGCACCGGCGTGCAAGCTGGATTCTGAATCAACCTGGAAGGATTCCCCGCAGGGATTCGGCCGCGCCTGCGAGCCGTTGGCTACGCGCAGCTGAAAACCCGATGCGCGACAAAGAGCGCATCCCCGCTTGTCGAAGATGCACACCTCTCGTCGGCGGCACGGGCGCCGCCGAATGCCCCCCGCTTGAGAGCGGGTCGCCCGGGCCGCTCCCGCCCATTTGCGGTGATTGAGCAGGATCAACGCGGACGTTGAAGGCGTGGCCTAGAAATTACCGGCTTTATCGGCTCATGACGATCATCGGCCGGTCGCAACCGCGATGGTGTGTTCTGAGGCGCCTTTCCAGCAAGGAAGTTACCGGGGAATACGCGAAAGCCGGAGCTGCCGACGGGTCGGGAAGGATGAACCATGACAGGTTCCTTTGTTCGCTGGTTCCGCGAAATAGGCATCGACGATGTACCGCTCGTTGGCGGAAAGAACGCCTCCCTCGGCGAAATGTATCGGAATCTGACCGCCGATGGCGTCCTTGTGCCCAATGGTTTCGCCGTTACCGTGGACGCATATCGCTCCGTGCTCGATCACAATGACGCCTGGCGCAATTTGCATGAAGCATTGGACGGCTTGGTACCAGACGATATCGCCGATCTGCAGGCACGCGGGAAAAAGGCCCGATCCATCGTTTATGCATGCGAACTGCCCGCTGAACTCCAGGGAGAGATTCTCGCGGGATACGCCGCGCTCAAGCGGGAATATGGTAGTGATGTCTCGCTTGCGGTCCGCTCCTCAGCAACCGCCGAGGATTCGCCAGGAGCGTCCTTTGCCGGCCAGAACGAGACCTATCTCAATATCACCGGTGATGAGGCGCTGCTCGATTCATATAGACGCTGCCTCGCTTCCAACTTTACCGACCGCTCGATCCACTACAAATATGACAACAAGTTCGATCTCTTCAAAGTCCATCTTTCCGTAGTCGTCATGAAGATGGTGCGGAGCGATGTCGGGGCAAGCGGAGTCATGTTCTCGATCGACACGGAAACCGGATTCCGCGATGTGGTCTTCGTCAATGCCGCGCTCGGTCTTGGCGAGAATGTCGTCCAGGGCACGATAGATCCAGACAGCTTCTATGTGCACAAGCCGACTTTCGCCAAGGGCTTCCGCTCAGTGTTGAAGCGCCGGCTCGGCAGAAAAGACGCCAAAATGGTCTTCTCCGACATGCTTCGGACCAGCAATATCGCATCCGAATTCACCAGGAATGTTCCGACCAGCGCCGAAGAACAATCGCAGTTCTGCATCTCGGACGCCGATGTCATGGTGCTGGCGGACTGGGCCATCAAGGTTGAGAACCATTATTCCCGCAAGGCCGGCCAGAACAGACCCATGGACATGGAGTGGGCAAAGGACGGATTGGATGGCCGGCTCTACATGGTTCAGGCGCGGCCTGAGACCGTCGCTTCACAGAAGAAGGGCTCCATTCTTGAAATCTACCACCTGAAAGGCAATGCGCCCATCCTTGCGAAGGGCAAGGCGGTCGGCACGCGGATCGGGGCCGGAAAGGTTCGCGTGATCGACGATGCGGGGCAGCTTGCCCAGTTTCGGCCGGGCGAGGTTCTGGTCGCCGACACTACGACGCCGGATTGGGAGCCGGTTATGAAAGCGGCAGCGGCAATCGTGACAAACAGAGGCGGTCGCACCTGCCACTCTGCCATCGTCGCGCGCGAGCTCGGCATTCCCGCCATCGTCGGTTCTGTGGGCGTAACCGGCCTGCTCAAGACCGGCCAGGAAATCACGGTATGTTGCGCCGAGGGCGAGGTCGGCACCGTTTATGACGGCATTCTCGACTACGAGGTTCAACAGACTGATCTGAGCCGCTTTCCCCGCCCAAGGACCGCGATCATGATGAATCTCGGCAATCCGGACCAGGCATTCAGCCTTGCCTCCCTGCCGGTCGATGGGATCGGCCTGGCGCGCATGGAATTCATCATAAGCGAGTACATCAAGGTGCATCCAATGGCGATCCGCCACCCCGAAAAACTCGACCAGCCGACGCGGGCGAACATCGCCGCCCTTGCCATCGCTTATGAAGACCCCGCGGATTTCTTCGTAAAGACGCTTTCCGAAGGGGTCGCCACCATTGCCGCCTCCGTCTATCCAAAGCCCTGCGTGGTGCGCATGAGTGACTTCAAGAGCAATGAATATGCAAAGCTGATCGGCGGCACGGTCTTCGAGGTGGCCGAAAGCAATCCCATGCTCGGTTTTCGCGGTGCTTCGCGCTATGCCCATCCTGCCTATGCCGACGGCTTCGCGCTCGAATGCATGGCAATGAAAAGGGTCCGCGACGATATGGGCTTCACCAACGTTACGCTGATGATCCCCTTCTGCCGGCGGGTGGAAGAAGCGGAGAAAGTGCTCGCCGTGATGGCGCACGAAGGACTCCGGCGGGGCGAGAACAAACTCGAGATCTATGTCATGTGCGAGATCCCCAACAATGTGTTGCTGATTGACGATTTCGCAAAGCTGTTCGACGGTTTCTCGATCGGTTCCAACGACCTTACACAGCTTGTATTGGGCGTTGACCGAGATTCGGAGATCGTCAGCTTCGATTTCGACGAGCGCGATCCCGGTGTGAAGGAGATGATCCGGCTGGCGGTCGAGGGGGCCCGGCGCAATCACCGGCATTCGGGAATTTGCGGCCAGGCGCCGTCCGACTATCCGGAAATGGCGGAATATCTGGTCAAAATCGGCATTGATGCGATGAGCCTCAGTCCCGATGCGGTGCTGACGACCATTCCGCGTGTGCTCGCGATTGAGACGGCAATGCAGACAAAATGCCGCCTCAGCCAGGCATCAGCATGAGGCGGCCGCGAAACCAGTTCTCTTTGCCAAACGGGTGTGACCATGGACGACAAGAGCCTGCAGCAGAGCATCATTGATGAGTTGGACTTCGATCCCAGTATCAATGCCGCCCATATCGGTGTTGCAGTCGACCGGGGAATCGTGACTCTCAGCGGTCATGTGCACAGCTACATGGAAAAGCTGTCTGTCGAGGCCGCCGTGCGGCGTGTCAAGGGCGTGCGGGGTATCGCCGCGGATATCAGCGTGCGTCATCCATCCGACAAGAAAATCGCCGACGATGAAATTGCCAAGCGCGCCGTCGATATCCTGAACTGGAGCATCCATGTGCCGGCCGATTCGATCCAGGTCACTGTCGAAAATGGCTGGGTGACGCTCGCGGGAGACGTCGATTGGCAGTATCAGAAAATCGGCGCAGCGGACGCCGTTCAGGGATTATCCGGCGTTGCCGGCGTGACCAATAATATCGTTATCCGTCCACGGGTGCCTCCGGGCAGCGCGGAACCCGAAATCATGGAGGCCCTGCGGCGCCAGGCAGCGACGGACCCATGCCAGGTTCGCGTCGTTCTGCATGACGGTGGTCGGATCTCGCTATACGGGAGCGTGCCTAACTGGCATGAGTGGGATGCTGCGGAGCAGGCAGCCTGGTCGATACCGGGTGTCACTTCGGTAGACAATAAACTCACGATTGGGTGACCTTGCGCTGCTGCGGCAGAAGCCGGGCACAGCTGCAGGGCTGGCCTGGTTCGCCGCCCCTGTCGGCGCGTGGCGGTGCGGACCCCGCGCAAGCGCCTTTTTTGCGCAGGATCAAGGACGGAACGGGCCGGCGACAGCTGAATCAAACGGATGGATTAACCTGACGCCATGGGAAGGACGGATGCCCATGTTCCAGAATCGGCAAGATGCGGGCCGTCAATTGGCCGATGCCCTCGTCGCGTTCAAAGGCCAGGATTGCGTGGTGCTGGCGCTGCCCCATGGCGGGATGCCCGTGGCGGCCGAAGTCGCCGCTGCCCTGGATGTGCCGCTCGACCTCTTGCTGATGGGCAAAATCGCTGCGCCTTGCCAGCCCGAACTGACCATTGGATCGGTGATGGATGCCAGCCCACCCATCGTCGTGCGTGATGACGAAATGATGTCGGTAACCGGCACCAGGGAACGGCAATTCAGCGATCTATGCGCCCAAGCCCTGTCGGAGCTGGAGCGCCGCAGGCGCCATTACCTTACAGACCGGCCACCCGAGCATCTGGCGGGAAGAACAGTGATCCTGGTCGACGACGGACTGGCGAGCGGCGACACGATGCGGGCCGCCCTGAAGGCCGTGCGCCAGAGCCACCCTGCGCTGGTGGTAATGGCGGTCCCGGTGGCGCCGCCCGGGACGCTGGAGAGTTTCCATGGCGAGGCGGATCGCATTGTCTGTCTGGAGATGCCGGCACCGTACATGGGGGTCGAAAGCTATTATGAAAATTTCGCGCATGTTTCCGATGCCGAGGTGATGGCACTGCTGGAACCTATAGCACGCAGGCAACAGCACGTTGTGCATCAGCGCTGATCTGCGCCGGCGGATTTCGTTTTCAGACGTTCATCAGCATCGGCAGGCCGGTGAGATATTCAGTGGCGCGACGGATGCCTGTCCGGCCGCAATTCGCTGCTTGACCCCGATCAAATGGTCCGGCCGCGGCGGCCTTTATCGTACGCATGCAATTTGCAGACAGGGTACATGAGCGACCTGCCGGAAATCCCCCCCGAACTGTCCGGGCTTCGCACCTTGGCTCTGGATCTGCGCTGGACCTGGAACCACGAAACCGACCGGCTGTGGGACGAACTGGACAGCGCCATGTGGGAGCGCAGCCGCAATCCATGGAGCGTACTGCAGAACGTTTCCGCGAGGCGGCTGGCGGCATTGGCGGCCGACGCCAGCTTCCGCGACAGACTGGCGGCCCTGGTCAAGGCCAGGCATTACTATCTGGACGGTCCCGCATGGTTCGGCGCGACCCATGGCAACGCGGCGCTGGGCGGAATTGCATATTTCAGCATGGAATTCGGGCTCAGCGCGGGCCTTCCGCTTTATGCCGGCGGCCTGGGTGTTCTGGCCGGCGACTATCTGAAGACGGCCAGCGACCTTGGGCTGCCGGTTATCGGCATCGGACTGTTATATCAGGAGGGCTATTTCCGTCAGGTGGTCGATGCCGCCGGCGTCCAGCACGAACTCTATCCCTACAATGAACCCGGCGCGATGCCCCTGGAGCCGGTGGTGTTGCCCGATACCGGCTGGCTGAAGATTCGCCTGGCAATGCCCGGACGCACCATCCTCTTGCGCGTCTGGCAGGCGACGGTCGGGCGAGTGAAGCTGTATCTGCTCGACAGCAACGACCCGCTCAACAGCCCGGCCGATCGCGGCATCACCGCCAAGCTTTACGGCCAGAGCATGGAAACCCGGCTGATGCAGGAAATCGTGCTGGGCGTGGGTGGTTGGCGCATCGTCGAGGCTCTGCATCCGGCTGTCGAAATCTGCCACATCAACGAGGGCCATGCCGCCTTCGCTGTTATCGAGCGAGCACGCAGCCTCGCCGTCAAGGCAAAGCTCAGCTTCTGGCAGGCCTTATGGGCGACGCGTGCCGGAAATGTCTTTACCACCCACACCCCGGTCGCTGCCGCCTTTGACTGTTTCCCGGTCGCCACGCTGCGCAAGTACCTGTTCTGCATGGAATGCGAGGTGGGCGATCCGGCGGTGTCGCTGGCAGACCTGCTGGCGTTGGGCCAGGCGAATGGCGACTGCGAAAGCTTCAACATGGCCTATCTCGCCCAGCGCGGCGCGGGCATGACACTGGGCGTCAGCCGCCTGCATGGCGAAGTCAGCCGCACCATCTTCCAGCCACTGTTTCCCCGCTGGCCACAGGCCGAAGTGCCCATCGGCCATGTCACCAATGGCGTGCACGTTCCCAGTTGGGATTCCGTGGCGGCCGATGCGCTGTGGACCGAGGTCTGCGGCAAGGAGCGCTGGCGCAGCCCGCTCACCGACCTGGGCAGGCTGATTGGCGGCCTGTCCGACCAGGCTCTGTGGGCGATCCGCGGCGAAGGGCGTCAGCGCCTGGTAAAGATCGCGCGCCAGGCCCTGATCGACCAGTTGCGCGGCCGCGGGGCGGATTCCATCGCCGGGACCGTTCTGGACCCCAACGTCCTCACACTGGGCTTTGCCCGCCGCTTCACTGACTACAAGCGCCCCAACCTGCTGCTGTACGACCTGGCACGGCTGGATGCGATCCTTGGTGACCAAGCCCGCCCGGTGCAGATCATTGTGGCCGGCAAGGCCGATCCGGCAGACCTGAATGGCAAGCGCATGATCACCGAGTGGATCAAGCTGGCGGGCCAGCCTCGCTATCGACGCCGGGTCGTATTCCTGGAAGATTACGATCTCGCCCTCGCGCAGGAACTGGTACAGGGGGTCGATGTCTGGATCAACACGCCGCGCCGCCCATGGGAAGCCTGCGGCACCAGCGGAATGAAGGTGCTGGTCAATGGCGGACTGAACTGTTCGGTGCGCGACGGCTGGTGGGACGAAGCTTTTACTCCGGAGACCGGATGGGCGGTCGGTGCCGCCACCGCCGCCGATTCCGCGACGGCGGATTCGCGCGACGCCGAGAGCCTGTATGACGTCCTGCAGTCACAGGTGATACCGGAGTTCTATGACCGCGATGCCGCCGGCATGCCGCGTCGCTGGCTGGCGCGCATCCGGACCAGCATGGCGGCGCTGACACCGGCGTTCAGCAGCACCCGCATGTTGCGCGAGTATGTGGAGAAGGCCTACCTGCCGCTGCTGCGGCCTCTGAGAGCGCGGAACGGGGAAGGCTTCGGCACCGCCCGTGCCCTGGCCGCCTGGGCCGTCGAACTGGAGCGCAACTGGCAGAATCTGCACATCGGCGAACCCCGCTTTGAGCAGAGCGATCATGGCTGGCAGGTATCGGTGCCCGTGCTGCTGGGCGCAATCCAGCCCGACGATGTGCGGGTGGAATTGTTTGCCGATGCCCGCGACGACCAACCGATGGAGGTTCTGGCCTTCGCGCGCGGCGACGCCATTCCCGGCACGACCAACGGCTACCTCTGGACCCTGACGCTCGCCACCAACCATACGCCGGCGGATTTCACCGTCCGTGTGGTGCCGTGGCGTCCCCAGGCACTGCTGCCTGGTGAACTTCCACTGATCCTGTGGCAACGGTAGGCCGGTCCGCGTGCTACCGATCCAGGGCCAAAACGCCAGGCAGAAATTCGTATCCTTATGCTCTCGAACGATCACTGGAGCATTCCCCACCCAACAACCCACCCGGTGCATGACAGTCCGGACGGCACTATTGCGGCGGGGGCGAGGCTGCGGCAGCGCAATTCCATGATCGCGAATGTCATTCGACGGGGCATCCAGAGCCATGCTGAGGCTGGCTATCCGTAAAATTCCTGCCGCCGCGCGGGAACCGTTGGCCGCCCGAAGCGGTGCTGCCGACCGCGAGAGTTGATCCAAGTCATGCCGCCGCAGGCCGGTCCAGTTTATGGAACTCTCCATGGACCAGCCTTCTACAACCAGTTTTGGCGTACGCCCCCAGATCGATAGTTTCCTGGGCGAGAAGCCACGCAGCTGGGTCATGCATCCGGCGGTGATTGGTGCTGTAACGCTGGGCGCAGCGCTGCTTCTGGCTTGGCTCCTGCTGCGCAGCGGGGGCGGCACGACGCAATATGCGACGGCGCCGGTGGAACGGGGCGATTTGCGGGTTACCGTTTCAGCCACAGGCAATCTCCAGCCAACAAACAAAGTCGAGGTGGGCTCTGAGATTTCCGGGATCATCATTGAGGTTCTGGCTGACAACAATGACCACGTATCGCGCGGCCAGGTGCTGGCGCGGCTTGATCCCTCCCGCCTGCAGGATTCCGTCAGGGAGAGCGAGGCGGCGCTCATATCGGCGCAGGCAAATGTCAGCCAGGCTGAGGCAACGCTCACCCAGGCCAACGCACATCTCAAACGGCTGGAAGACGTCTATCGTCTTTCGGGCGGCGGCGCGCCTGCGGCCAACGACCTGGATGTGGCCCGCGGTGACCAGGTACGGGCTGCCGCCAACCTTCGCGTGGCCCAAGCCGCCGTTGGGCAGGTGCGCGCGACGCTTTCCTCCAACCGTACCCTGCTGTCCAAGGCCACCATCCGTTCGCCCGTGAAGGGTGTGGTGCTGTCGCGGGCTGTCGATCCCGGCCAGACGGTGGCTGCCAGCTTCAACGCGCCTGTGCTGTTTACCCTGGCAGAGGACCTTTCCCGCATGCAGCTGGAGGTGAAGGTCGACGAAGCCGATGTGGGTCAGGTCAGGGCGGGCCAGCGCGCCACGTTCCAGGTCGACGCCTATCCCGGCCGGATCTTCGATGCGACGGTCACTCGGCTCGACCTGGGACCCACCACTACCACAAGCTCCAGCGGATCGGGCCAGGTCGTGGCCTATACGGCGGTGCTGACAGCTGCCAATCCCGATCTCGCCTTGCGGCCTGGCATGACAGGAACCGCCTCTATCGTCGCGGCGGAAAAGAAGAATGTTCTGCTGGTGCCCAATTCCGCCCTGCGGTTCACGCCATCCGCGAGCGATACGGCCGCCGGCGGTGTGACCAATGTGCTGATGCCGCGCCGGTTCCGTTCCAACACACAGACCGCCAGCGTGAATATCGGCCGGGGTAGTCATCAGACCATCTATGTTCTGGGGAACGACGGCAAACTTCTGGCTGTTTCGGTGCAGGTGGGCGACAGCAACGGCAGCCAGACCGAGGTGTCGGGCGAAGGCCTGGCGGCAGGCCTAAAAGTCATCACCGGCCAACTCGCCGGCCAAGGGACCAACCAGGGAGCGGGAATGACCCAATGATGGCGCCCCTGATCGCGTTGCGGGGCATCACCAAAACCTTTGGAGCAGGACCTGCGGCCTTCCAGGCCCTACGGGGTATCAATCTCGAAATCCAACCCGGCGATTTCATGGCTGTGATGGGACCTTCGGGATCGGGCAAATCCACGATGATGAATATCCTGGGCTGCCTCGACGTTCCCACGAGCGGGACGTACCTGTTCAAGGGTCATCATGTAGAGCAACTGACGCGGGACGAACGCGCCCTGCTGCGCCGTCGCTATTTTGGCTTCGTCTTCCAGGGGTACAACCTGCTGGCGCGCACCAGCGCACTGGAGAATGTCGAGCTGCCGCTCCTGTACCGTGGTGAAGCGAAGAAAGTCCGGCAGGAGGCCGCGCTGGCCGCGCTCCGCAGGGTCGGTCTTGAAGACTGGGCCCGTCACACGCCGGCCGAACTGTCCGGCGGCCAGCAGCAACGCGTGGCGATCGCCCGGGCCATCGTCACCGAACCCGAGGTTTTGCTGGCCGACGAACCCACCGGTAATCTCGACACCGAACGTTCGCGAGAAATCATGCAGCTTCTGGAGCGCTTCAATCGCGACGCGGGCATAACCGTCCTGATGGTGACTCACGAGGCCGACATGGCGGCTTTCGCCCGGACCACGATCAAGTTCCGCGACGGATTAGTGGAAAGCATCGAAAATCACAAGCAGCCGGTGGACGCATGATCGCCATGCTGCTTACCACCCTGGGTTTGGCGATGCGCGAAATCCGCCGTCACCTGATGCGATCCTTTCTTACCGTTCTGGGCATCATTATCGGTGTGGGATCGGTGGTCACGATGGTCACCTTGGGCAACGGCACCACGGCCGCCGTCCAACAGCAGATTTCCAGCCTGGGCGCCAATATCCTCCAGATCCGTCCCGGCCAAGGCTTCGGCCGTGGCGGCGGTGGCACGCAGCCGCAGCCCTTCGAGGCGGACGATGTCGCCGCCATCCGCCAGCAGGTCGCGGGCGTGGTGCGCGTTGCGCCCCAGGTTCAATCATCAGGCTTGGCGGTGCGCAACGCGGCCAACTGGTCGACAAGCATTTACGGCACCACGAACGAGTATGTGAAGGCGCAATCCTGGAGCATAGACCAGGGCCGCATCTTCACCCCGCAGGAAGAACAGGCGGGCAAGACCGTGTGCCTGGTTGGCGCGACCGTCCTGCGCAACCTGTTCCGGGCCGAAAGCCCGATCGGGCAACGCATCCGTATCCGGGACTTGTCCTGCGAGGTGGTCGGCACCCTGAAATCGCGCGGCTCAAGCTTCGGTCCCGGGGACCAGGATGACGTGGTGATCATGCCGGTGAAAGCCGTGCAACGGCGCATCATCGGCAACCAGAAGGTCAACATGATCCTGGTGTCGGTGGATCCTGCCTACAACTCGGACGCGGTGCAGACATCCATCAAGTCGCTTCTACGCGAACGCCGGGGGCTTGGACCCAACAAGGCGGACGACTTCAACATCTTCGACACGAGGCAGATCTCCGAGACGCTGCAAAGCACCACCCAGGCCTTGACGGCGCTGCTGGGCGCGGTGGCGGCGGTCAGCCTGCTGGTGGGCGGCATCGGGATCATGAACATCATGCTGGTCTCGGTGACTGAGCGCACCCGCGAAATCGGCATCCGCCTGGCGATCGGCGCGCTGGGCCGCGAGGTCCTGCTGCAGTTCCTTGTGGAAGCGGTTGTTCTGGCCAGCCTGGGTGGCATTATAGGCTTGGCGATTGCATTGGCCGCCAGTGTCCTGCTTTCGCCTATGTTGCAGGTTCCGTTTCTTTTCGACCCCACGATCAACGCCGTGGCCTTCCTCTTCTCCGCCGCGATCGGGGTCCTGTTCGGTTATTTCCCCGCCCGCCGCGCCGCCCGCCTGAACCCCATCGATGCGCTGCGCCACGAGTGACGCAGGCGGGTTATCTTTACGTCGAATGACGACGATGCGGATTGCGATAACGCCGAGCGCAATGAACGGTGATGGATGCCCTGAAACCCAAGATCCCACCTCCATCGCCCATTTCGAGCGGGCTTCTGCTGCGACAGGCGACCTGGTGGTCCTTGCTCATCTTGGTCTTTGCGCCTGGGATCACCCAGACTGCCTTGTCAAAATCCACCGCGTGCCGAAGCCCCCGGGACGGACAAGGACGTGAGGCGCAACCCGAAGAGCCAGAGCCGCGGACGGGTAGCCGCGAAAGGCCGTCAGTTTTTAGCGGCCATCGCTGATTAATCCTCCTTGTTCGCCGTCTCTTCCAGGAAAGCGGCGTAACCATCGCTCCCACTCTGCTGCTTTAGCCGGCGGTCATAATTTTCTCTCGCCATCCATCGCGCGATGACGCGCGCCAGTTCGAGAATGTTGGGGTCGGGCGGCGGGCGGTTATCGGGCATCGCTACCTCGGTATGAGAGCAGCGAATCCTAACGACATGCGATGGGGTGGGTTTGGCTGTGCCACCCTTTAATCCACAGCCCTTTTCCAGTTTTCTCTTTTGGAAATAAAGCCTTAGCGCGAGAGGTGGGTTTGGTGGTGCCCAGGGGCGGAATCGAACCACCGACACGCGGATTTTCAGTCCGCTGCTCTACCGACTGAGCTACCTGGGCACGCAAGGCACGGGAGGCGCTTCTTAGGGGATGGCCCCCGCCCTGTCCAGCCCGGGACTCGGCCGTTCCGCCCCAGCCCGGTCAATCCGCGTCGTGGGGATTTTGTATTGGCCCGCCAGGGGCTTGGGGGCCCGCCGGAGCCCCTGGAATGGCATAGCCACCCTTCAGCCAGCGGCCCAAATCCACATCGGCGCACCGCCGCGAACAGAAGGGGCGCAGATCCGCCCCTGCCGGCTTGCCGCAGATCGGGCATTTGGGGCCTTCACCGGGTTGCGACATCGAAATTCTCCCGTTCCTCACTCATATAACACACCCGCCCAACCCCGCGCCGGTCCAGCCCGGCGCGAACTTCCGCATCGTGGGCGGCCAGCCAGCCGGCGACGGCAGGGCTCGCGCGCACCACGATCTCGCGTCCCGGCGCGGCGCGGGCGCTGCGCTCCACCTGGCGCAGGATTTCCTGCGCCATAGCCGCCACGCTTGCAACGCGGCCGCCGCCATCGCAACAGCGGCAGACCTGCCGTGCCGCCAGCGGCGCGCCGCGCCGCCGCCGCGCGACGGCGACGATGCCGAAATCCGCCATCGGCGAGACCTGGCTTTCCTCGCCCAGCGCTCGTTTCAGCGCCGCCACCGCCGGGCGGCCATCCTCGCTCTGGATGAAGTCGATCACGATCAGCCCGCCGATGCCGCGTAGCCTGATCTGGCGGCCGATCTCGCGCGCCGCTTCAAGATTGACGGCCTGGGCCGTTTCCTCGCGCCCGCCCGCGGCAGAAAACCCTCCGGAGTTCACATCGACCGCGGTCATGCCCTCGGTGGACTGGATGGTGATCCAGCCGCTGCAGGCCAGATTCACGCGCGGCCGGTAAAGCGCCGCCACCTGTTCTTCCAGATCATGGCGCGCAAACAGGTCTTCGCGCACCAGCGTGATCGTCCGCTGCGCGAACACCTTGCGCGCGGCCTCGGCGGCGCGGGCATCGTCGATAAAGATCTGCGTCCCGTCCGGCGCCGCATCCAGGGCCTGTTCGATCACGCCGGGACCGGCGCGCAACAGTTGCGGCGGTTTCACCAGCCTGCGCTGCGCATCCAGTTCGGGCGAGAGCACCACGCGCGCCGACAGCCTGGCGCCCTTGGCGCCGTCGGCCTCGCGCACGATCTCCACCAGGATCGCCTGGCCTTCATGCAGGGGCGGAGCATCGCGCAGCGGCAGAAACCCGTCGCGCATCCCGTCCTGTGCCCCCAGACCGACAAAGGCCGCCTGCATGGCCGGCACGACCCTGGCCACGCGGCCCAGCCAGACTTCGCCCAATCGGCCGCCCGCCGCGGCGATCGCCGGCTCGGCCCAGAAGCCCTCCAGCCGTCCATCCTCGACCAGTGCCACGCGTGTCTCACCCACGCCCGCGTTGATCAGCAGCTCACGCAACATGGGTCACCGGACATAGCCCGTCCCCGCCAACAGCGAAACGGTCATCGCCAGCGGCAGGCCCACCACGTTCGACCAGGATCCGGAAATCTCCTTCACGAAGGCTTCGGCCATGCCCTGTATGGCATAGCCGCCGGCCTTGCCGACGCCTTCGCGTGTGTCGGCATAGCGGGCGATCTGTCGCGGCGTCAGGCGCAGCATGCTGACGCGCGTCAGCGCCACGCGGGTGCGCAGCCGCCCGTCCGGCGTGATCAGCGCCAACGCCGTCATCACCTGATGCCGGCGCCCCGCCAGCAGCGTCAGGCACTGGCACACCTGGGCTTCGTCCTCGGCCTTGGGCAGGATGCGCCGGCCCGCCGCCACCACCGTATCGGCGGCCAGCACAAAGGCAGGCGCCCCGTTCCATTCGCTTTCCACCCGGCGCGCTTTGGCGACCGCAAGGCGCAGGGCATGGCGGCGAGGCAACTCGCCTTTCAGCACACGCTCGTCAATCGCGGCCGGCAGCACGGCATCGGGCACGATCCCGGCCTGGGCCAGAAGCGCCAGGCGCCGTGGACTCTCGCTGGCCAGAACCAGCGGGGTCATTTATCTGAATCGATAGGTGATGCGGCCCTTGGTCAGGTCGTAGGGCGTCATCTCGATCATCACCTTGTCGCCGGTCAGCACGCGGATGCGATTCTTGCGCATCTTGCCGGCGGTATGGGCGATGATCACATGGTCGTTGGCAATCAGCTTGACGCGGAAGTTGGCATTGGGGAGGAGTTCCTCGACGATCCCCTCGAACTCCAGCATTTCTTCCTTGGCCATTGATCCTCTGTCTGGCTGCCGCGACCGGGGCGAGATATGAGGGGGACGGCAGGAAAAATCAAGGCTTTAAGCCGTTTTCCCCCAGCCCATTGGTCAGGTATCAGCCGCCGTGGTGGCGGCAAAACGGCGTTTCAGCCGCTCCAGAAGCTGGTCGCGTACCGCCCGGTAGGCACAAAGCCGCTGTTCGCGCGACCCTTCCACGGCTGTGGGGTCCATGGTCGGCCAGTATTCCACTTCCGTATCCGCCGTGCGGGTCAATTCCACCGCCTTGTGCTGCGCCTCGGGCGACAGGGTGATCACCAGGTCGAAACTGCCATCCTCCAGGTCCTCGAAGCGGCGGGGCCGGTGCTCGGCGATCTCCAGCCCGATTTCCTCCATCGCGGCCACCGCCAGGGGATCAAGCTCCCCGGCCCGCACCCCGGCCGATTCCACATGGATGCGCCGGCTGGTCAGGTGCCGCATCAGCGCGGCAGCCATGGGCGAACGCACCGCGTTCATGGTGCAGGCAAACAGCACCGCGGCAGGGGGCGTACCCTGCTCCATCGTCAGCCCCGCATTTGCAGCACGCACACCAGCGTGAACAGTCGCCGGGCGGTGTTGAAGTCGGTTTCGACCTTGCCCTCCAGCCGCGCCATGAGTTCGCGCGCGCCTTCGTCGTGCAGGGTGCGCCGTGCCATGTCGAGCGATTCGATCTGGTGCGGCGGGGCAGTGCGGATCGCCTTGTAGTAGCTCTCGCAGACCAGGAAATAATCCTTCACCACCTTGCGCAGCGGCGTCAGCGACAGAAGCACCCGGCCGTGGGGCGCGCCGTCTTCCAGCGAGATGTCCAGCACAAGGCGGTTTTCCTCCAGCCCCAGCGTCAGGTGATAGGGCCCTCCATCCGAACCAGATGGCCGGAAGCTGTTCTGTTCCAGAAGGTCATAGATCGCCACCTCGCGTTCCTGCTCGATGGCGCGGGTGCGGTGGACCACGCTGGCCTCGTCGAGGGCGATCGCCGAGAGCCGCCAGTCGCCCATCAATCCGTCCGGCCCGGTCGTGGAGCGTTAAGGCGCGCGGCGATGGAACGGGCATGGGCATCAAGCCCTTCCGCCTCGGCCAGGATCAGCGCATCGGGACCCATGGCGGCGATACTCTGCGCATCCAGTCCCAGAAGCGTGGTGCGCTTCATGAAATCGAGCACCGAGAGTCCGGACGAGAAGCGCGCCGTCCGCGAGGTGGGCAGCACATGGTTGGGCCCGGCGATATAATCGCCAATCGCCTCCGGGGTGTAGCGCCCCAGGAAGATCGCACCGGCATGGCGCACCAGCTTGGCATAATTCTCCGGATCGGCTGTGGCGATTTCCAGGTGTTCGGGCGCAAAGGCATCGGCCAGCGATGCGGCATCCTGCAGCTTCGCCACCGTGATGATGGCGCCATAATCGCCCCAGCTTTTTTCGGCGATGGCCCTGCGCGGCAGGGTGGCGATCTGGCGGGTGGCCGCCGCATCCACGCTGTCGGCGAACGCCGCATCGTCGGTAATCAGGATGGACTGGGACGAGGCATCATGCTCGGCCTGGCTGAGCAGGTCGGCAGCGATCCATTCCGGGTCGTTGCCCGCGTCGGCGATCACCAGGATTTCCGACGGGCCGGCCACGCTGTCGATGCCGACCTGGCCGAACACTTCGCGCTTGGCCGCGGCGACATAGGCATTTCCCGGCCCCACGATCTTGTCGACGGCCCGGATGCTCTGGGTGCCATAGGCCAGCGCCGCAACCGCCTGCGCCCCGCCGACGCGATAGATATCGCTGACGCCGGCGCGCCTGGCTGCCGCCAGCACCAGCGGGTTAAGCTTGCCGCCGCTGGCGGGCGTGACCATCGCGATGCGCCCCACGCCCGCGACCCTGGCGGGAATCGCATTCATCAGCACCGATGACGGATAGGCCGCGGTGCCGCCCGGCACATAAAGTCCCGCGCTGTCCACGCTGGTCCAGCGCCAGCCCAGCAGTGCGCCGGCCTCGTCGACAAAGCGCGCATCCTCCGGCAGCTGGCGGCGGTGATAGGCTTCGATCCGCGATGCGGCGGATTCAATGGCTGCCGCCTGCTCCTTCGACACCTGCCCCACCGCGGCGTCGATTTCGGCGGCGGACAGTTTCAGCGTTTCCACCGTCACGCCCGCACGGTCGAACCTGTTGGTCAGTTCGACGAGCGCCGCGTCGCCCCTGGCGCGCACATCGGCGATGATGCCGCGCACTGCCTGGGCGACATCTTCCTCCTGTTCGCGCTTGGCATTCAGCAGCGCGTCGAAGGCGGCAGCGAACCCCGGATCGGATGCATTCAGCCGGCGCGCCATTACATCCCGTCCCTGTCATGGTCGGGCCGGCCCCGCGCCGCCCAGGGCCGGGTCAGGTCGGCCAGTTCCGCGTCGATGCACTCCACCGTCAGGCGTATCGCCCCGCCGCCGGCAAACGTCAGTTCGATCACCCCGCCTGGATCCTTGTCTTCGCCGTCCTGCACATTGTTGCCGGTGAAGCGGATCGCCAGCAGCGATACCACCGCCTCGCCCGCGCCCAGCTTGATGTTCTGGGATTGCACCTTCAGCACACTATCGAAATGCAGGCCCGCGAGCACACGCGTATCGCGGTCCGCCTCCCAGCGATAGCGGTTCATCACCATGGCGAAGCGGCGCCTGCCAGGCAGCCAGGTGATGTTCTTCAGCTTGGCGGTGGCGTCCTGCAGCCGCGCGGAGAGGATTTCCAGATCCTCGGCGTCGGCGGCGGCCAGTTTCAGCCCGCTCATGAAGGCTCGCCTGTCATTCCGGCACCCGCGAAATGTCGGCCCCCACGCGGCTCAGCTTTTCCTCCAGCCGGTCGAAGCCGCGGTCCAGGTGGTAGACCCGGCCCACCATGGTCTCGCCTTCCGCCGCCAGCCCTGCCAGCACCAGGCTGACGCTGGCGCGCAGGTCCGTCGCCATCACGGGGGCGCCCTTCAGCTTCGTCACGCCGCGCACCGTGGCGGTATCGCCGTCGATGCGCACATCCGCGCCCATGCGCGCCAGTTCCGGCACATGCATGAAGCGGTTCTCGAAAATCTTCTCGCGGATCACCGAGGTGCCCTCCGCCACCGTCATCAGCGCCATGATCTGGGCCTGAAGGTCGGTGGGAAAGCCCGGATAGGGCGCGGTGGTCACGTCCGACGGTCTGGGGCGCGATCCGTTCATCGCGACCTTGAGCCCGCGCGGCGTATCGGTGACGTCCGCCCCGCTTTTTGCCAGCAGCGACAGCAGTGACGCGATCGTCTCGTGGGTCGCGCCCACCAGTTCCACCTCGCCGCCGGCGATCGCCGTGGCGATGGCATAGGTGCCCGCCTCGATGCGGTCGGGCATCACCCGGTGGCTGGCGCCGTGCAGGCGTTCCACGCCTTCCACCACGATCTCACTGGAGCCAAGGCCGGAAATCTTCGCGCCCATTGCGATCAGGCAACGGCCCAGATCGGCGATCTCCGGCTCGCGCGCGGCGTTGACGATGCGCGTGACGCCTTTGGCCAGGCTGGCGGCCATCATCGCGGTTTCGGTGGCGCCCACGGACACGAAGGGAAAGACAATCTCGGCGCCTTTCAGGCCGCCGGGCGCGGTGGCGACGACATAGCCATCGACCAGATCGACCCTGGCGCCCATCTGCTGAAGCGCCGACAGATGCAGTTCCACCGGCCGCGCGCCGATGGCGCAACCGCCAGGCAGCGAGACCTTCGCTTCGCCCCGCCGCGCCAGGAGGGGCCCCAGCACCTGGAAGCTGGCACGCATCTTGCGCACCATGTCATAGGAGGCGAAGGCCGACGTGATCTCTTTCGCCTCCAGCCGCATCGTGTCGCCTTCGCCCAGATGCGGCGACAGGTTCATCTGGATGGCCACGCCGAAGCTCATCAACAACTCGGCCATGGCGCGCACATCCGCCAGGCGTGGAACATTGGCCAGGATCAGCGGTTCGGCCGTCAAAATCGACGCAGCCATCAGCTTCAGGGCAGCGTTCTTGGCGCCGCTGATGGGAATTTCCCCCGACAGGCGGTGGCCTCCCCGGATGCGAATACGGTCCATGACCCCTCTTGGGACCCCGTAGGGGCCAGTGAAATTGGGGGCCCCTTGTAGCCCGGGGCGCCCGGCGGGGCAAAGCCCGCAAAACCGGTCAAAAACCCTGATCCGGCGCCGGTTTCGGGGGGGACGGCGCCTGCGCGGGGATCGATTCGGAGCCGCTTGGGGCGGCCGGCGGTTCCGGGATATCCCGCGCCGCTTCCTTGCGGCGCTTCAGGTTGGCGCGCAGCGCGGCGGCAAGCTTTTCAGGGGAAGATCGGGCCATCGGAAGCCGGGCGGAAATTAGGACCAATTTGCCGGAACGGAGCGCTTTTCTTCGCCGGACCCTTACGTTATAGCAGCGCACCCTTGCTTGACCGCAGATGTTTAATCATTGGCGGGTAAGCATCGGGATACCACAGATGCCGTAGTAGCGTAGTGGTAGCGCAATCCCTTGGTAAGGGATAGGTCGTGAGTTCGATTCTCACCTACGGCACCATTCATATGCCCTCGCTTGGCGAGGCATATGAATGCAAGGCGCCCCCTGCTTGCCGGGGCCGCCCGTTTGCGGGAATCTCCCGCCATGCGCCGCACACACTTGCTTATTCTTATGGCCGCCGCCGTCCTCTTGGGGGCCGCCGCGCCGTCGCCGCAACAGGTTTGGAAATCCGACATCGCCGGCCAGAACCGCGCCTATGCCGATGTCCCCCATGCCATGCTCAAGATCCAGGACTCCGCCTATCTGGGCGAAGGAGAGGCCGCCACCCTGGTCGGCGAAAAGGGCAAGCCCGCAAGCTGGCATTGGAGCCATCAGCCCAATGCCAGAGGCCCGCTGAAGGCATCTTTCCGCGGCGGCCGGCTCACCGTCACTCATGACGGCAAACCTGTCGCCAACAGCCAAGTGGAAAAGACCGTGCCCATCGACCGCGACGTCGATATCGCGGGCCATCCCACCCAGGTCGGCGCCGGCATCGAAGGCTGGCGCATCTTCGTCTACAACCAGCAGGCGCCGGCGGCGAAAACCTTCAAGGGCGTCTCATATTATCCCTATGATCCGGCTTTCCGCGTCAGCGCCCGCTTCACACCCGATCCCAAACTGCCGCCGCGCGTCTTTCGCACCTCGCGCGGCACCGACAAGCAGTTCTTCCATGTCGGCGACGCGCAGTTCACGCTGAAGGGCAAGGCCGTTACCCTGCCATTCTATGGCGGTGATCCGAAACAGATCGAAGACATGTCCGCTTTCTTCACCGACCGGCTCACCGGCAAGGGCACCTATGGCGCGGGCCGCTATGTCGATGTCGCCGGCTTCGGAAAATTCCCGCCCAGGACAATCACCATCGACTTCAACGAAGCCTATAATCCCAACTGTGCCCGCTCACCGCACTTCACCTGTCCGGTGGCGGTGGACAATATCGATCTCGCCATGATCGCGGGCGAGCGCGATCCCCACACGGCGCATTAAGTGAAATTCAGGAACGCCACCGCAATCCTCTGCCTGCTGGTACCGCCCGCGATGGCGCGCCCGTCCGGCGAACCGGCCCTGGACAGGCTGAAAGCCGACCTCGCCGGGCCGCAAAGCGCCACCCAGGTTCTGACGCACTGGTGCGGCGACCTTCACCTGGCCACGCCACCCGCCATCCGCGCGCTGCGCGTGCACCGGCAAAAGCCCGCTTCCGCCCGCGTGCGCCGGGCGCTGCATGCCGATCCCCATGAGATCCTGCGCTATCGCCGCGTCCGGCTTATGTGCGGCGCACACATATTGTCCGAGGCGGACAACTGGTACCGCCCCCGGCGCCTCACACCCGCCATGAACCACATTCTCGACACCAGCGACCAGCCATTCGGCGCGGTTGTCCGCCCCCTGAATTTCCATCGCCGGACGCTGTCGCGCCAGACCAACGCAGATGCAACAACCCCGCTGCGCCTCACCGCGGTGCTGGAAACACCGGACGGTACGCCCTTCAGCCTGGTGGTGGAGAATTACCGCCCCATTTTGGTCATCCCGCACGGCCACACTCACCAGCGATAGCGCAAGGTGCGTCACGGAGCCGGTTTTACACGCGCTTTTGCCGTGTGCTTAGATCACAATAGATACCGCCGATCGCGGACACAATCTGCGACACATTCAAGAGGAAATGCCGACAATGTTCTCGATCGACCGCCGGGCGATGATGGCCGGTACCTCTGCCCTTGCGCTTCTTGGACCGCAAGGCGCCATGGCCCAGCCGCAAGGCAACGCGCAGAACAGCCAGTGGCTGCACTATGCCAATGATCTTTCCAGCGCCCGCTACGCGCCCTTCGACCAGATCAATGCGTCGAACTTCGACAAGCTGGAGATGGTGTGGCGCTTCTCCACCAACGCGCTGGGCCCGAACCTGGATGCCGACTACCAGTCCACGCCGCTGTTCGTGAACGGAAAGGTCTACACCACAGCCGGCCATCGCCGCGACGTGGTATGCCTGGACGGCGCCACCGGCGAGCTTCTGTGGATGCACCGCCATGACGAAGGTCAGCGCTATGGCAGCCGCCAGGGTCCGGGCCTGGGCTGCGCCTATTGGACCGACGGCACCAACGAGCGCATCCTCTACGTCACCATCGGCTACTCGATGTTCTCCCTGGATGCGAAGACGGGCCTGCCCGATCCGGCCTTCGGCGAGAACGGCATGGTCGACCTGCGCAAGAATGACGACCAGGAGATGGATCCCAACCGCGGCATCATCGGCCTGCATGCACCGCCGCTGGTGGTGAAGAACACCATTGTGGTCGGCGCCGCGCCCACGCCCGCCACCAAGGGCTATATCCGCGGCTTCGACGTCAAGACCGGCCAGCGCAAGTGGATATTCCACACCATTCCGAGGAAAGGTGAATTCGGCTACGACACCTGGCTGATTCCGGGCCAGGCGGAAGCGGCGGGCAATACCGGCTGCTGGGCGCCGATGTCGGCCGACGAGGAACTGGGCCTGGTCTATTGCGGGGTAGAGTTGCCCAACACCGACATGGTGGGCGTCTACCGGCACGGCAACAACCTGTTCAGCGACAGCCTGGTGGCGCTGGACATCGAGACCGGCGTGCGCAAATGGCACTACCAGATGATCCATCATGGCATGTGGGACCGCGACGTCTCCGCCGCCGGCATCATTTGCGACATCCCGCACAATGGAAAGATTGTGAAGGCGATCGCCCAGCCCACCAAGCAGGGCTTTCTCTATGTGCTGGACCGCACCAACGGCAAGCCGGTGTGGCCGATACCCGAAGTGAAGGTGCCCAAGGGCGACGTGCCCGGCGAATGGTATTCGCCCACCCAGCCCATGCCGACCACCCCGCCCGCCTATTGCCGCCAGGGCGTGAGCGAGGATGTGCTGATCGACTGGACGCCCGAAATCAAGGCGCGAGCACGCGAGATCGCCAGCCACTACAAGATGGGCCCGCTCTACGAGCCCCCGGCCTTTGTCAACGACAAGATCTTCGGCACACTCAATCTGCCGGGCCTGCAGGGCGGCGTGAACTGGCCGGGCGGGTCCTACGATCCCGAAACCCACACGGTCTATGTCTATGCCAAGAACGTGTTCGAGATCACCGGCGCCGTCGAGCGTGACGGCAAGATATTTCCGCGCGGCGGCCAGCCTGCACCGGGCAGCGCCGATCCCGAAGGCGGTGCGTTCGGCGGCTTCGCCAGCCTGACCGGCAAGAGCGGGTTCAGCAGGCCACGCGCGCCCGATGGCCTGAACGATCCCATCGTGCCGGGCATGATCTCGATCGAAGGCATCCCGCTGATGAAGCCGCCCTACGGCACCGTCACCGCGATCGACCTCTCCAAGGGCACCATCGCCTGGCAGGTCGTGCATGGCGAAACGCCCGACGCGATCAAGAACCACCGGCTGCTGAAGGGCGTGAACCTGCCCCGCACCGGCCAGTCGGGCATCCTGGGCACGTTGACCACAAAGAGCCTGATCATCCTGGGCGACTGCGGCCTCTTCACCGACGAGAAGGGCGTAAAGGGCTGCCGCCTGCGGGCCTATGACAAGGCCACGGGCGAGGAGAAAGGCGCGGTGTTCATGGACAAGGTCCAGACCGGCGCGGCGATGACCTATATGCTGAACGGCAAACAGTACATCGTCACCGCGGTGGGCTCGTCGCGCGGCGCCGACCTGGTTGCCTTCGCCCTGCCCGACGCCGCCATCAAGGCCAGCGCGCCGGTACAGGATCGCTAGACGGACCGCAAACACGCGACCAGGTCGTCCCCACCCCGAGCCAGTCGAAGGGTGGGGACGGCCTTTTTCTTTCAACTGTCCGGATCGTCGTCCGTCTCGGCGGCGTGGGTAACGATATAACTGGGCGCGGCGGGCGCGAAGGGATGGCTGCCCTTCAGCAGCGTCCAGCCCACCCCCAAAAGCAGCGCCAGCACCGGCAGAAGCGCGATGGTATAGGTGCCGATGGGCCAGTCCATCGCCATCAGCACGATCACGCCCGCCAGGAACGCCAGGGTCAGCCACGCCATCACCGGTCCGCCCGGCATGCGGAAATTCACGCGCGCTATCTCGCCACGGTTCTGCGCGGCACGCAGTTTCATCTGGCAGACCACGATGAAGACCCAGGTTGACACCACGCCCAGTGAAGAGATGTTCAATACGATCTCGAACACCTTGCTGGGCACCAGATAGTTCAGGAACACGCCGAAGGCATAGATCACCAGCGTCACCAGGATGCCGCTGTACGGCACCTTCGCGGCGTTCATCTTCGCCACATAGCGCGGCGCCGAGCCGCCCATCGCCAGCGAGCGCAGCACCCGGCCAGTGGAATAAAGCCCGGAATTGAGGCTCGACAGCGCCGCCGTCAGCACCACCAGGTTCATCACCGAGCCGATGCCGGGCACCCCCAGCCTGCTGAAGAAGGTGACAAAGGGGCTGGTGCCCGCATGATAGGCCGTCCAGGGCAGCAGCATCACCAGCAGGAACACTGAGCCCACATAGAAAAGCGCGATCCGCCAGATCACGGCATTGATCGCGCCAGGCAGCACGGCGCGGGGATTTTCCGCCTCGCCCGCCGCCGTGCCCACCAGTTCGATGCCGGCATAGGCGAACACCACGCCCTGCACGATCACGATGGCGGGCAGGACGCCGTGCGGAAAGATCCCGCCATTGGCGGTGATCAGGTTCAGCCCCGGCACCACCCCGCCCACGCCATGGCCACCGACCAGAAGCACGCTGCCGATGATCAGGAACAGCACCAGCGCCGCCACCTTGATCAGCGAGAACCAGAATTCCATCTCGCCGAACCAGCCCACCGCCACCATGTTCATGCCGCCGACGATGCCCAGTGCGATAGCCGCGAACACCCATTGCGGCACATCGGCAAAGGTGCCCCAGTAATGCATGTAGAGCGCCACGGCGGTGATATCGACGATGCCGGCATGGGCCCAGTTGAGGAAGAACATCCAGCCTGCGACGAAAGACGCCTTCTCGCCCAGGAACTCGCGCGCATAGGAAACGAAGCTGCCTGAGCTGGGCCGGTACATCACCAGTTCGCCCAGCGCCCGCAGGATGAAGAAACAGAAGAAGCCGCACACCCCATAGACCAGCGCCAGCGCGGGACCTGCGATCTCAAGCCGCCCGCCGGCGCCCAGGAAAAGGCCGGTGCCGATGGCGCCGCCGATGCCGATCATCTGGATCTGGCGCGGCTTCAGCGCCTGGCGATAGCCGGTATCAAGCGATTCCACCCAGGCCTTGTGGGCCGCCTTGTCGTCCTTGCCTGTCATGATCGCCTATAATTGCCTGGCCGAGAATGTGTCGCACGCCGCCATGTCGCCGCCGTCCAGGCCGCGCCGGAACCAGCGCATGCGCTGGGCGCTGGTGCCGTGGGTAAAACTGTCGGGCACCGCATAACCCTGCTGCCGCTTCTGCAGCGTATCGTCGCCCACCGCCGAGGCCGCTGCCAGGCCTTCTTCAACATCGCCGGTTTCCAGGATGCGGAAGCGCCGGTTGGCGTGAAAGGCCCACACCCCTGCATAGCAGTCCGCCTGCAGTTCGATGCGCACCGAATTGCCGGTGGCACCCCGCACCCCCGCCGGATGGGCGTCCATCGTGCCCATCAGGTTCTGGATGTGATGGCCATATTCATGGGCGATGACATAGGCGCGCGCGAAATCGCCCGGCGCGCCGAAGCGGCTGCCCAGTTCGTTGAAGAAGCTCAGGTCCAGGTAGATATGGGCATCGGCCGGACAATAGAAGGGACCCGCCGCCGCCTGGCCGGTGCCGCAGCCGGTGGGGGTGACCGCATCATAGACGGTGAAGGTGGCGGGCTCGAAGCGCACGCCATGCTGCGAAAGCAGCGCGGGCCAGGTATCCTCGGCCGAGCCCACGATCTTGCGCGAGAATTCATAGGCCGCATCGTCGGCGCGCGGCCCGCCGCTGCCCGCCGGCTGCTGCATGGTGGGCACGCCGGAATCGCCATTCAGCACATCCCCGCCCAGAATCCGGCCGGGATCGACCCCGAACAGAAGCGACAGGGCGATGACGGCCACCAGCCCCAGGCCGCCGCCCCCCATGGCGATGCGCGGCCCGAAACCGCCAAATCCGCCCTGGCCGCGGCGGTCATCGACATTTTCGGTTTCGCGAAGGTCATCGAGGCGCATGGAGGCTCCGCCAAAACGGCCGGACCATACTAAGGACCGAAGACAAAAGGTGAAGGGCCCCCGGCGCCCGGGAGCCCTTCTTCGCATTCACCAGGGATCGGTGCGATTGGTGAATTTGCGGCCCACATCGGCGGCCGGCGAATCGCCGCCGGTACAGATCATCGTGCCGTCCTTGATCTGGTCGATCACATAATTCGGACCGGGCTTGTCGCTGCAGGCATTCAGGAACTTGATTCCCGCCGCCTTGGTGGCGTCCAGCACGCGCTTCCTGGCCTGCAGCATGGCAGGCGACAGGCCCTGGCCCGGCTTGGGCATGCCCATGATGTAGAAACCGTGATCGCCCGGACCCCATTCGGCGAAGGTGATGCCGGGCACGCGCACGCTGGATTCCACATTGGCGTCGGCGCGCGGATTTTCGATCTTCAGGCCGAAGATCAGCTCGCCATCGGGGTTGAGCGGCCACGGTTCGGCGAGCCGCTCATATTCCTGCGGGGTGACGCCCCACATTTTCGAGGCATAGCCCTGGCTGCCGTTGCCGCGGAAACCCTGGTTCAGCCCCGGCACCACCGGCGCGAAGGGATAGCGCGATGCTTCGATCATGATCTTGGCCGCTTCCGGGCTCTCGGCATTGCACAACAGGATGCCGTGCACGCCCGCCGCCAGCGTCTGCTGGATCATCCAGGCATTGGCGCGCAATGCATCGGCGGTGCCCTGGATCGGCAGCGTGACGATCACCGCAGGGGTGGCATGGCCGGTACGGGTGGGCCCGGCTTCCTTCAGCCCGCGCATGAATTCGCGCAGCTGGTGGAAGTCCAGCGCGCCATGCTCCATCTCATAGGTGATGTAGTCGGCCTTGGTGGCCGCCATCTCCTTGCCCTTCTCATAGCCGGCCGCCTCGATCTGCGCGTAATAGACGGGCTGGCCCTTCAGCCACACGTCGATGACGCGGTTGATGTGCTTGCCGGTGCGGGTGGTCTTGGCGGGCATGGGCGGAAAGGTGCCGGCGTCGAAGGCCGGCGCCGCCGGCTGAACCTGGGCGCTGCCCGCGACCGGCAGGCCGCCCAGTGTGGCCAAGGCCGCGGCTGCCGCGAGATATTTCATCTTCATGGAAGTTTCCCCTGTTGGATTGGCAGGACGGCGCGCGCCGTCCCTGCCCGGCAGGGTGCAATTAAACTACGTTCATGAAAAGACTTTAATGCTCTGATGCGCCGCAATAAGGCTCTCAAATGTTCGTCACGCGCACCGCCTGCATCTGGGCGCGGATGGCCAGTTCCGCCGCCAAAAGGCATTGCGCCTGATCCTGCGCGGTGTGCGTCCGCTCCACGATGTCGGCGACAAATTGCGGCCCGAAGGGCAGCGGTCCCGCCGAACAGTCGACATAGCGCGCGCTTTTGCCGTCGACGATGAACAGGTTGTTGCCGCGCGGCGCCACCGCGACATTGGTGTATTTGCGAATCTCGATGTAACCATCCGTGCCCAGCACAAAGAGCCGGCCATCGCCCCAGGTACCAAGCCCGTCGGGCGTGAACCAGTCCAGCCGCACATAGCCGAAGCCGCGATCGCCGCGCAGCATCATGTCGCCGAAATCCTGGAAGTGCGGATGGTCCCTGTGGCGCAGATTGGCGACCTGGGACGCCACCACCTGCGCCTCCCTGGAGCCGGTATAGAACAGGAACTGGTCGATCTGATGCGAGCCGATATCGCACAGGATGCCGCCGAACAGCTTTTCCTCCCAGAACCACCCGGGCCGTGGGCCGGCGCCGCCCGCGTCGCCGCCATGCTGCACGATCTGGTGCGGAGCGATGTTGATCGTCTGGATCACCTGGCCGATGGCGCCCTTCCCGATCAGCTCTCCGGCATAAACGGCGGCTGGCACTTCCAGGCGCTCGGAATAGAGAATGCCATAAATACGCCCCGTCGCGGCGATCGTCCGGCGCACCAGCGCCAGGTCCTCAAGCGTGGTGATTCCCGGCTTGTCGGCCAGGAAATCCTTGCCCGCCATCATCGCGCGCACGCCGATCCCGGCCCGCTCGCTGGCGATGTGCGAGGACAGCACAAGTTGCAGCGACGGATCCCCGATTACTTCCTGCTGGCTCCGCGCGATCTTCACGCCGGGATGGCGCCGCACGAACGCCGCCAGCTTGTCGGGCTCGCCGCCCCACACGCTGACCAGTTCGCCGCCGCCCCGGACGATCGCCGCTACCATGGAAAGAATGTGATCGTGGCTGATGCCGCAGACCCCGAAGCGGATATGATGCCGGGGCTTTTCTTGCGGCGCGGGCTTCAGCACCTCCGCCGCGACCGGCCCCGACCAGGCCAGAGCCCCCAGCATGGCCCCCGAAAGCCCCATATGTTCCAGCATATCGCGCCGGCTGGTCATCGCCTCGACCCGCCCGAAAATTTACCCTGAACCACGCCTGTCCTCGCGCCTCTTGCACACCCACTGTACCATTCCGCGATTGCCGGCAATGGAAGCGACCATGAAGATACTTGTCCCGCTGATTCTTCTGGCTGTCACGCTTGGCGGCTGCACCGCCACCCGGCGCGCCCCGCCGCCCTATGCGGTACAGTATGGGCCGTGGAGCAATTACGACCCCGATTACGAATATGGCGGCTATCGCCGCTCAGATGAGCCCATCGCCTGGTACGGCCCCTACGACGCGCCTTACCGGCGCCCCCCTGGCTATTGATGGCGCCGTCCCCTCACCAGTTCAGAAGTCTCTTCAGGTTCTGCCCCTTGACCTTGGCGACGTCGCTTGCGGGATAACCCTGCATATGCGCATCGACGATCCTGGGCGTGCCGCTGCCCCACACCACGCGCTCGGGCCCGAATTCGGCGATCACCCGGCGGGTGAAGGGCCGTTCATTCTCATACAGCGGCGCGTCCTTGGCGTAATGGTTCAAACCTGAAAGCTTCATGTAGACGTTGGGGTATTGCGCCAGGTCCAGAACATCCGCGAATTCGTCCGGGGTGCCGGTCGCCTGCTCGGCCAGATGATCGATCACCACCTTGCAGCCCGGATGGGCGGCGATCACCTTGCCGGCATCGCGCGCCACCGACGGGCCGATATGCAGTTCGACCACCAGGTCCAGGTCCACGGCCTGCTTCCACAGCGCCCGCACGCCGGTATCGGCGAAACTGTCCATGTAGTTCTTGTTGCCGCGATTGGCGTGGAAGCGGGTCGAGCAGATGCGCGGCTCGCTCTTGACCAGCGCCACCAGCTTCCTCGGCGCCTCGCTGTCGCGCGGATAGAACAGGCTGGTGCCCTTGAACTTGTCGGGCGAAGTGCGCGAAAGGCAGTCCAGCACCAGCCGGTGATCGTCGCCATAGGGCTCGGGCTGAACGAACAGCGCCCGGTCGATGCCTTCCGCGGACATGCGCTTCAGATATTCCGCAAGCGGATCGGCCGGATTCTTGGCCGGATCAGGCCTGTAGGTCGCCTTGGGATGAAAGGGAAACTTCGCCATGTTTCTCGAGAACATGTGCATGTTCCACTCGATCACCAGCGGCTTGGCCTGCGCCCGTGCCGTCACTGCCACGGCCCCCGCCGCCATCGCCCCGCCCAGCGCCGCGCGCCGGTTCATGCCAGCCGTCATTTTCTTTTTCTCCTACCAGTTCAGCAGACGTTTGAGATTGCCGCCCTTCACCTTGGCGATATCGGCAGCCGAATAGCCCTTCATGTGAACATCGGCGATGTGAGGGCTTCCGCCGCTCCACACCATGCGGTCGGGACCGAATTCCTTGATGACCCGGCTGGTGAAGGGAATGATGCTCTCGTAATAGGGCCCATCCTGGACCATGTAGTTGAGCTGCGACAGTTTCATATAGACGTTGGGAAACCTGGCCAGATCCAGCACATCGCCATATTCCCAGATCATGCCCGTCTTGGGGTTGGCCATATGGTCGATCAGAACCTTGCAGCCGGGAAAGGCGGCAATCGCCTTTCCGGCATCGCGCGCATAGTTTGCACCGATGTCCAGTTCGATCACCAGGTCCAGGTCGACCGCCTTCTTCCACAGCGCCCGCACGCCCGGCTCCTCGAAGTTGGCAAAATAGGCCTTGTTGCCACGATGCAGATGAAAGCGGGTCGAGCAGATGCGTGGATGGGCCTTGACCAGTGCTTCCAGTTTTGCCGGCGCATCCGCATCCTTGGTGTAGAAAAGGCTGGTGCCCTTCATCTGCTGCGGCGGGGTGTGGGCCAGGCAGTCCAGCACCAGCCGATGGTCGTCGCCGTAAGGCTCCGGCTGCACGATCACGGCCCGGTCGATGCCGAATTCCTTCATGTGCGCGAGATAGGCCGCCAGCGGGTCCGCCGGATTCTTCGCCGGATCTGGGCGATAGGTCGCCCTGGGGCCATAGGGAAATTTCGTGATATCGCTGGAGAACATATGCATGTTCCATTCGATCACGGGATTGGCCGCATCCGCCCGCGCGCCGCCGATGCTCGCCGCCGCCGCGCCCGCGCCCATCAGCGCCAGAAGCGCCCTGCGGTCGGTCTGATTGTCCGTCATTTCCGTTGCCCCTTCCCCATTTGGCGCTCTTCGGCGCCACCAAAGCGTATGCCGCGCACAGTGGCGCTCACAAGCCGATTCTATTTGCCGCCCCTGAGCGCGGCGCGAATTCCGCCCACCGTGTCGGCGGCAACCGGCGCGGCCTGATTGCCCCAATTGCCCCGCACATAGCTCAGGACGTCGGCGACCTGCTGGTCGTTCAGCCGCCAGGCCAGCGACGGCATGGCCGGCCGGGTGGGCGCCCATCTGGTTCCCGCGCCCTGCGAACCCGCCAGCACCAGCCGCACCAGCGTGTCGGCATTGTCCTGGCGGACCACGGCATTGCCGGTCAGGGGCGGCACCAGCGGGCCTTCACCCTTCGCATCCAGTCCGTGACAGGCCGAACAGTTGACGCGATAGAGGCTCGCGCCGCGCTTCATGCGTTCCACATCGGGCAGGATCCTGGGGCCGCTGCCGGCGGGCGCGGGCAAGCTCTTCAGATAGGCGGCAATGGCTGCAAGGTCGCCGTCTCGCATCCGCGATGTGGACTGCTCGATCGCCTCGGCCATCGGGCCCGAGGCGATGGAATGACCGTTGCGGCCGGTCTTGAGGTATCCGGCCACATCGGCCGCCTGCCAGCTACGCAACCCGGTCCGGGGATCGCCGGAAAGGTCGGGCGCGAACCAGCCTTGCAATAGCGCCCCTCCCAGTTCCGGCCTGATATCGGCACCGAACATGTTCTTGGGCGTGTGGCAGGTGCCGCAATGGCCAGGCCCATTGACCAGATATTCGCCGCGTATCCAGGCCGCGGTGTGGTTCGCGGGATCGGGCGTCCCGGGATGGAAGAAAACCAGGTTCCACAGCCGCATCAGGAAGCGCCAGCTATAGGGAAAGCGCAGCTGGTTGACCTTGACCGCATGGCGCACCGGCCTGACGGTTTTCAGGTACGCAAACAGCGCGTCCACATCCCTGTCCGGCATCCGCGCATAAGCCGTATAGGGCATTGCCGGATAAAGCGGCTTGCCCCGGGCGATGCCGGTCTTCATCGCGGCGCGGAAGTCAACGGGGCTGTAATCGCCAATGCCGGTCTGCCGGTCGGGCGTGATATTGGGCGTCACCAGCCTGCCGAACGGCGTCTCCAGCGCGATGCCGCCCGACAGGTCCTTTCCGTGGCAGCCGGCGCAATCTCCCAGCACCGCCTGATAGCGGCCTTCTTCGACCTGCGACGCTGCGATGGCGGGCGTCGCGATCAGAAGCAATGCTGCCGCGATGATGCCTTTCATGCGTGCACCAGCGCACCGGGATGCTTGAGGTATTTGCCGGTGATGGCCCTGGCCGCCCAGACGGCCAGCGCGCCCACCGTGCCGGTGGGATTCATCCCGGCATTGTGGGCGAAGGCGGATGCGCCGATGACGAAGACATTGGGCACGTCCCAGCTTTGCAGGTATTTGTTCACCGCGCTGGTGCGCGGATTCTCGCCCATGATCGCGCCGCCGGTATTGTGGGTGGACTGGTAGGGAACCGAATTCCAGTCCTTCCGGATGCGCGAAACCGAATAGGATTTGGGCCCGAAGGCCTTTGCGATCTTCTCGAGCTGGTCCGACATGTAATTCGACATGGCGACATCGTTGTCCGGGAATTCGAAGGTGATGCGCAGCAGCGGCCGCCCGTGCCGGTCGGTGTAGGTGGGATCGAGGTCCAGGTAATTTTCCCGCACCGGATAGGACGATCCCTGGGCACCGATATTCATGGCGTTCTGGTAGCCCTCCACCGTCCCCTTCTTCCAACCGGCGCCCCAGCGCGGGGTGCCCGGCGGGGTCGGGCGATAGCCGATCGGACGGCCATTGCTGGGATCGCAGCTCATGCCGGCCCCGCCCACGAAATCCAGGTGCGAATGATCAAAGGCGTCGCCGTTGAAATCGTCGATGGTGCGTCCCATCGAGCCCGAACCGATGAAGGGGTTGAGATGCTTGCCCTCCAGGAACAGGCGCGCCCCGCAGCTGGTCTGATAGCAGTAGTTGCGGCCAACCGTGCCCTTGCCCGTCGCCGGGTCATACTGGGTGCCGATGCCCGACAGCAGCATCATGCGCACATTCATCAGCGAATAGGCGCAGATCAGCACCAATTCGCCCGGCTGCTCGTATTCGACGCCTTTGGCGTCGATATAGGTCACGCTCTTGGCTCTCTTGCCGTCGGCAGTCAGGTTGACCTTCAGCACCTCGCATTCGGTGCGCGCCTCGAAATTCGGCCTCTGCATCAACACCGGCAGGATGGTGGTCTGCGCGCTGGCCTTGGAATAGTTGGCGCAGCCGAAACGCTCGCAAAAGCCGCAATAGGTGCATTCGCCCATGGCGATGCCCAACGGGTTCACATAGGGACGCGAGAGGTTGGCCGAAGGCTGGGGAAATGGATGATAGCCCAGGCCCGCCGTCACCTGTTCGAACAGCATCTGCGGATAGCCGGTCTTGATCGGCGGGTTGGGATATTCGCGGGCGCGCGGGCTCTCGAACGGATTGCCGCCCGGCTGCAGCGTGCCGCCGATATTGCCCGCCTTGCCCGAGATGCCGCAGAGATATTCGAAGGCATCGAAGCAGGGCTCGATCTCCGCCCAGCTCACGCCCCAGTCCTGAAGCTGCAGCCCCTTCAGCTTGCGCGCGCCATAACGGCGCGTCAGGTGGGTGTGGATCTCAAAATCGCTTTCCCAGAAGCGCCAGGTCTTTCCGTTCCAGTGCACGCCCGCCCCGCCCACGCCATTGCCGGGCAGGAACGAGCCATAGTCGCGCATCGGCAGTGCGGTCTGGTCCGGACGATTGCGCATCGTCATCGCTTCCACCACCGGCTGAAGGAACAGGTCCTTGCGGATGGCATAGCGCAGTTCGTCCTGCATGTAGCCGATGTTGAAATCGGTGGCGGTGTCGCGCCAGGGCCCGCGCTCGATGGCGACCACGTCCAGCCCCGCGGCCGTCAGCTCCTGCGCCAGGATCGCCCCCGTCCAGCCCAGGCCGATGATCACCGCATCCTTCTTCGGCAGAAGCCTTGCCATCGCCCTCAGCTTTCCATGGGCGAATAGATCGACACCGGCCCCAGCGGATAGGGCTGGTTGTGCCTGTCGATATGATCGCGATAGTCGTAGCGCGTGCCGGGAAAGCCCAGCATCTTCCAGCCCGCCATGTTCCTGTTGCCGCCATAGAGCGGGTCGGCGAAGAAGCCTTCCATCGTGTTCTGCAGCAGCATCTCGAAGAAAGCCTTGGTGGAAAATCCCGGCGCCAGCCTGAGCGTGATGGTGCCCTCGTCCAGCCCCTTGAGCACGGCATCCTGCTGGCCTGCCGTCAGCCTGACGAAGTCCTTGCCATAGGCGGTGTTGACATGCTCGCCCAGCGCACGCAGCGCCAGGCGATAGCGCGCCGCCGGCGGCATGTTGCCCTGATAGCCCTGGGTGGGAAGCCCCGGCAGGAACGGCCCCTTCCAGTAAAGCCGGTCCGCCTTGCCGTAACTGCCCGCAAGCTGGCGGTCGATATAGACGGCACAGCCGCAATCCTTGCCGCCAGGCGACAGTTCATCGGCGGGGATCAACCGGTCGACGATGGCTTCGACGGTTGCCGCCTCGCCCGCAGTAAAGAAGTACCAGCCCAGGGGATCGACCGGCTTTGGCGGGTCGCCGGCGAAGGGCGACCAGGGCAATTCCGCGGAGATGTTCCGCCCGTCCGCGCCGGCCGCCAGGATCGGAAGCCCCGCCGCAGAGGCAAGCAACAACCGCCGGCTCCAGGTCCGCTTCGCATCCTGCGACATGCCCCTCTGCCCACATTATGTTCTTTTCTACCTTCGATCCTATGCCCAAAGGCCGCAATGGATCAAACCGCACAAAAGCCCGCTTTGCCGGCACGGCGCGCTTTTGTGCGGTTTCGCGCCTCCCGGCGGGAACCCGGGAGGCCACTCGTTTGTTTGGAACGACGGCGGTTATCGCGTGTTGACTAGACGGGCTGGGAAACCCCCATCCGAAAAGGATCGTCAACACATGGCCAACGACCAGAACGACCGCAATCGCCAGCAGCAGCAGCCCCAGCATGGCCAGCAGAGCGGCCAGCAACAGCGCCAGGGCGGCCAGCAGAATCCCGCACAGCAGAACAAACCCGGCCAGGAATCCGGCAATCCGGGTCAGCAGAACACCGACAAGGAAAGCCAGAAGCGCTAGGCGCCAAGGTTTTTTTCCTCAACGCGAAAGGCCCGGCAGAACCGGGCCTTTTTGCGTATCCGGATTGTATTTCTGCCGGCAAAAGACCAGATATGGCGGCATGAACCGGCTGCACAGCGAACTGGCCCATCGCATCCGGCGGCACCTGGCCGAAAGCGGCGCCGTGGCCGGCGAGCGTTTGGTGGAAGAAGAACTCTGCCGCCGGTTCGCCGTCTCGCGCACGCCGGTACGCGGCGCCCTGAACCTCCTGGCACAGGAAGGCGTGGTCATCCCCCGCGCCGGCCGGGGCTTTGTGCTTGCCGCACCGGTCAAGGCCGCGCCCGACACGCCCGATGACGAAGATGCCGATGAAGCGCGCCTGTTCGAGGCGATCGGCCAGGCCCGCCAGGCCGGCGAGTTGCCCGACCATGTCAGCCAGCAGGAAATCCTGCGCCGCTTTGGCGTGCGCGCGCCCCTCGCCGCGCGCGTGCTGGCGCGGCTGTCCGGCCTGGGCCTTCTGGAACGGCGCGCCGGCCATGGCTGGAGCTTTGCCGGCGAAAGCGGCCGGGCGCTGCAGGAAAGCTATGCCTTCCGCCGCGCGCTGGAGCCGGCGCTGCTGCTTCTGCCCACCTTCCGGCTGGACCGCGCCTGGGCCGGCAAAAGCCGGGCCGCCCACCTGGCGCTGCGCCGCAAGCCATGGGGCGAGGGCGACGCGGATGCCTTCCACGAACTCAACGCCGATTTCCATGAACAGCTTGGCCGCTGCTGCGGCAACCGCCACATGCAGCGCGCGGTAGAAAACCAGATCGACCTGCGCCGTTTCCTGTCGCGCCGCTGGAACTATCCGGTCGAGCAGATCCACAGCGCCATCGATGAGCATCTGGAGATCCTGGCCGCGCTCGAACAGGGCTATGCCGACAAGGCATCGGCCCTGATGCTGCACCACCTGACCCAGAGCGCGACGACCAATGCCACGACCAACGCCACGAAATTGCGCGGAACAGGCGGCGGTCAAATCTTTTCTGGCGCGCCGCCGGATCGCAACGCAGGCTAATTTTTCTCCATTGCCGTTATTGTCCCGGCCAAATCACGGAGATTCTTCATGCGCATTGGCACGGTTCGCGAGATCAAGACCCTGGAATTCCGCGTCGGGCTGACCCCCGAAGGGGTGGCCGAGCTTGTCAGCCATGGCCATCAGCTGTTCGTCGAATCCGGCGCGGGCGCCGGCATCGGCCTGACCGATGATGCCTACCGCGCGGCGGGCGCCACCGTGCTGGCGGACCCCAAATCGGTGTTCGACAAATCCGAGCTGATCGTGAAGGTCAAGGAGCCGCAAGCCATGGAAATCGCCATGCTGCGCCCCGACCATACGCTCTTCACCTATCTGCACCTGGCCGCCGACCGCCAGCAGACGCTGGGGCTGATGAAATCGGGCGCGACCTGCGTCGCCTATGAAACCATCACCGACAGGGACGGCCGCCTGCCGCTCCTGGCGCCGATGAGCCAGGTCGCGGGCCGCATGGCCACGCTGGTCGCCGCGCAATACATGCTCAAGCCCTTTGGCGGCCGCGGCCTTCTGATGCCCGGCGTGCCGGGCGTTCCCGGAGCGAAAGTCGCCATCCTGGGCGCGGGCGTCTCGGGCATGCACGCCGCCGAGATCGCCGTGGGAATGCGCGCCGACGTCACCATGTTCGACATCTCCGCCGGGCGGCTTGCCGCCGTCGACAGCGCCTTCTCCGGCGCGGTCAAGGGCGTGCATTCCTCCCGCAAGGCACTGCTGGATTTGCTGCCCCATACCGATGCGGTGATCGGCTGCGTGCTGGTGGCGGGCGCCGCCGCCCCCAAGCTGATCCGGCGCGAAGACTTGAAGCTGATGAAGCCCGGCGCCGTGCTGGTGGATGTGGCCATCGACCAGGGCGGCTGCTTCGAGACCAGCCAACCCACCACCCATGACAAGCCGGTCTTCACGGTGGACGGCATCATCCATTATTGCGTCGCCAACATGCCCGGCGCCGCTCCGCTCACATCCACTTATGCGCTTACCGCCGTTACCCTGCCCTTCGTGCTGCGGATGGCGGGTCAGGGCGTGGAGGCCGCGCTGGCGGCCGATCCCCATCTGCGCGATGGCCTGAACGTCCAGGCGGGCCGCGTCACCCATCCTGCCGTGCAGCAGGTGATGGACGCCGCCTAGGCCGGCAACGGGCGCGCGCCGGCTTCCAGCGTCGTCGCCTGCTCGGGGCCTTCGATGGGCAGAAGGATGGTGATGGTGGTGCCTGCACCCACCGCGCTCTCCATCTTCAGTTCGCCGCCATGCAGCAGCGCGAGCTCCCGCGTCAGGGGCAGGCCCAGCCCGGTGCCGTGCGCCTTGCGCCCGTCACTGGTCTGCTCGAAGGGCTGAAGCACCCGCGCCATGTCGTCGGCGCTGAGGCCCACGCCGGAATCGGAAACCGAAATGCCCACGAAACGGCCCTGGCGAAAGACCTCGATGCGGATCTCTCCGCCCGGCTGGGTGAACTTGACCGCGTTGGACAGAAGGTTGAGCAGCATCTGGTGCAGTCGCATGTCGTCACCGACGATCTGCGAGATGCCGTCATAGACGTGCACCGAAAAGCCCACGCGCGCGCGCGCCGCCAGCGGCTCCATGGTCTTGACGCAGTCCACGATCACCTTCAGCACCTCGACCCGGCCCAGGTCCAGGTCCGACTTGCCCGCATCCAGCCGCGCCAGGTCCAGAAGATCGTTGATCAGCCCCAGCAGATAGCTGCCGCTTTCATGGATGATGTCGACATATTCGCGGTAGCGCTCATGGCCCAAGGGCCCGAACATCTCCTTCTTGAGCATCTCGGCAAATCCGAGAATCGCGTTCAGCGGCGTGCGCAGTTCGTGGCTGGTGGCGATCAGCGCGTTCTTGCGGCCCAAGGCCCTGTCCTGCGCCTTCCGACCCGCCTCCTCGGCGACGACAACCTTCGCGCGCAGATCCTCGATCGTGCTCCGGTACAGGTCTTCGATGCCGGGCGGCGGCTCCGCGTTCTCGAAGCTGACCAGCATGCCGCCGTCGGAGAGCGTGCGAGCCTGCGGCTGAAGACGCTGCCCGCCGGTGATGAAGTCCGGACAGGGCCGCGACGGTGCCAAACCGGGATTTGTCGGCGCCATGATGGAAGCGAAACTTGTGCCGCTGTCCTGCGGCAGGCATTGCAGCAGCCGCTCCTCGACCACGACCGGAAACAGTTCGCGGAATCGCCGGTTGCAGGCGCTGAGCCTGCGGTCCGGTCCGAAATAGGCGATCGGTTCTGGAACGGCGTCAAAAAGCCCCGAAAAATCGAGGTTTTTTCCAGGTGGTCCCTCTCGGGTAAGACGAATGACCGTTGGCATCTTTCACCGCATCAACGACCTGCCTGATCCCAGCAATCGGCATTCGTTGTGCACAACGAGACTTGCGCTCTTATGGTTAATCAGGCCTTAAGCGCCTTGATAATGTCACAAGAGTTGCCGGACGAAAGGACCCTGCGCACAACTAATAGATGTCGCGACGATAGCGGCCGTCCTGGGTCATGACCTCCAGCGCATCCTCGCCCACAATGGCGGCAAGCGCCGTCTCGACTCCGGCGGCCATCTTGACGCCGCCGCACACCAGGATCGCCGCGCCCCGCGCCGTCACCCAGTCGCGAATGTCGCCGCCGGCCTCCGTTACCAAATGCTGCACATAGCGGCGCGGATCATGCTCGCGCGAAAAAACCAGGTCGGTACGCGCCAGCGTGCCGTCCTGCTGCCAGGCGGCGAGCTCCTCGCGATAATAGAGATCGGCGCGGCCGCGCTCCCCAAACAGCAGCCAGGCGCCCTTCAGCCCCTTGCGGGCGCGGTATTTCAGATGCACGCGCAGGCCCGCCATGCCGGTGCCCGCGCCGATCAGGATCAGCGGCCCATCGCCGGGCGGGTGGAAATTGGGATTGGGCCTCAGCCGCAGCGAGACGATGCCGCCGACCGGGCACGTGGCCACCAGCCAGCCCGAGCCCAGTCCCAGGCTGCCATCGTCCTTCACCGCCTTGCGCACCAGAAGCTCCATGCACCCGTCTTCCGGCAGCGAGGCGATGGAATATTCGCGGCTGCCCAGCCATTCCAGGCGCTCCACCAGCCACTGCACCGAGATGCCCGCCACCTCGTGATCTGCGGGCAGGCGGCTCATCGCAAGGATGGTGGCCAACGCCGTCCAATGCCCCTTCCACTTGAACAGAGTGGCGCCGTCCAGTTCGTGGCGGGTGATGAACGCCTCCACCTCTGCCGGATCATTGCGCGGCCACACTTCGGCAATGTCGCCCGCGGTCCAGGACAGATGCGCCGGATTCTTCGGCGTCAGCGCCACGCCCCATGACTCGCCGCCCGCGCTGCCGGGATTGAGCAGCCGCCGTTCGGCCAACACCCAGTCCTGCGGCGCGCCCGGCATCAGGCTTTCGACGCTGCATCTGGCGCCCAGCCGCGAAAGCTGTTCGCACCACCTGGCCATGGCGGCATCGTCATCGTCGGCGTCCACGCACACCACATCGAAAAGGCGCCGCCCGCCGCCTGTCGCCAGCCAGCGGTCCAGCCCCCGGCCGAACTGGCAGAAGGTCGCGTCATATTTGCGGTCCCCCAGCGCCAGCACGGCAAACGCGATTCCCGAGAAATTCGCGCGGCTGCCCATATGGCGGCGCACGAAGGCGCGCGCAGAGTCCGGCGATTCGCCCGCGCCATAGGTGCTGGTGACCACCAAAAGGGTGCCGGCCTCGGCCAGTTGGGCGGGATCCAGGCTCCCCAGCGGCGCCACGCGCACAAAGCGGCCCGCCCCGATCAGCGCATTGGCGCTGCGCCAGGCGATGGCTTCGGCGGCGCCGGTCTGGCTGGCGAAGGCAACCAGGATCTTGCCGGCGCCCCTGGATGTTTTCGGCCAGGATTTGCCGCGAAGCAGGGAAAAAAGGCTCATGGGCGGGCGAGATAACCATGCCGGGCCACGTCGGGCCAGCGCCTTGCCGCCGCAGCCAAGCCCCTGTTCTGGCGACTGTTTAAGCCCCGTCGCCGCAACGATGCCACCTTCAATGGCTCTCGGGCGTTCTCAAGCGGCGAGATATTCGAGAAACAGGCGATTTTCCCATGCACATGAACTTCATCCTGATCCAGCCCCTGGTCGCGCTCCTGATCGGCGTCCTGATCCTGCTGGTGCCACGGCTGCTGAACTACCTGATCGCGATCTACCTGATCTTCATCGGCCTGGTGGGGCTGTTTCCCCACCTGTTCACCCACCCCACCATCTAGAGGCGCGCCATGACCGGCAGGACACACGAACCCGCAAAGACCGCCACCCGCGAGGACAAGATCGACCGGCAGATGAAAGACACGTTCCCCGCCAGCGATCCGCCCTCATATTCGGGCGGCAATCACATCATCGGCGCGCCGTCGGGACGCGAGAGTGCAGCTCCCGCCCCCGACGATCCCGACGTGATGGACGCCCAGAAGAAAGCCCGTCGGCGGGAAAAGCCGAAAAAGAAAGCCTAGCTGCCCAGCGCGGCCATGACGCCGCTTTCCGTGAGTATCTGCGGCAGGATCACGGGCCTGGCCGCACCCGGCGCGTAATAAAGATACATCGGCACGCCCGAGCGGCCATTGTCCTTCAGAAGCCTGGTGATGGCGGGGTCCTGGCTTGTCCAGTCGGCCACCAGATAGGCGACCTTGCGCTGGGCAAAGGCGTTTTTGATGCTGTCCTTGGACAGCACGGCTTCCTCGTTCACCAGGCAGGTAATGCACCAGGCGGCAGTGGCATCGACAAAGACCGGACGCCCGGCGCTGCGATATTCCGCCAGCCTTGCCGGCGTATAGGGCTCGCCCAGCTTCGAGCCGCCCGCCTGCCGCACCGGCGCCGCCTGGCCGTTCAGCAGGCTCACGCCATAGAGCGACAACGCCACCACGGCCAGCGCGGCGATCGCACCCGCCAGCCGCCCGCGTCCACCCGTCTCGCGCGTGATCGTCCATAGCCACGCCGCCATCGCCAGCGCGACAAAGGCCGCCAGCAGGATGGCGACGCCATTGGGCCCGGCCTCCTGTGCCAGCACCCATACCAGCCAGGCCGCGGCGCCATACATGGGAAAAGCCAGGAACTGCTTCAGCCGCAGCATCCACGGGCCAGGTTTGGGCAGGAATGCCAGCGCGCGCGGCCACGCGCCCAGAGCCAGGAAGGGCAGCGCAAAGCCCACGCCCAGCGCCACGAACACCGCCAGCGCCGCCGCGAAGCTCTGCGTCAGCGCAAAGCCTAGCGCCGCCGCCATGAAAGGCGCGGTGCAGGGCGCGGCGACCGCCACGGCCAGCACGCCGGTGAAGAATGCTCCCACCAGCCCGCTTTTCTGTGTCAGGTTCTCGCCGGCGGTGATCGAGCCCACTTCGAACACGCCCGACAGGTTCAACCCCACGGCGAAGACCAGCAACGCGAAGCCCGCGACCGCGACGGGGCTCTGCAACTGAAAGCCCCAGCCCACCGCCGCGCCGCCTTCGCGCAGGATCAGGATGGAAAGCCCCAGCGCCGCGAAGCTGGCAATCGCGCCCGCCGCATAGGTAAAGCTCTCCTCGCGACCATGGGCGCCATGCCGCGCCACCGCCAGCGCCTTCATCGCCAGGATCGGCAACACGCAGGGCATCACGTTCAGGATCAGCCCGCCCAAGAGCGCAAATCCGATGGCCAGCCAGATCGACAGCCCGCTGGCCGCCGCGTCGGCGGCTTCCGGGAAAGTCGCGGGCGGCACCGCGCCCTTGGGCGCGGCTATTTCAAGCGCCTGGGTCGAACCATCGGTTCCGGTCAAAACCAGCAGCCCGTTCAGCGTGCCGGTCACCTTCTTGTCCGGCGCCAGCCGCAGCACCAGCCCGTCCGCCGCATAGCCTACGCGCTGGGGCGCCGGATTGCGGATCGTGCCCGCCTCGGCGGGAAAGAAATCGGCGCTCGCCGGATGGGCCTCCGCCAGACTGGGCGCGCCGACATAGAGATCGAGATTCTCGCCCGCCGCATAGACCACCTTCCAGGGCGAGGCCACCGGCAACAGCGCGCGCGCGGCGGCGAAGCTCTTGGCCACTGCGGCATCGGGCGCCTGCGGCCCGACGGGCAGGGTCAGCACCAGGTCGCTCTCTTCGGGCACGCAGACATTGGAGCACACCAGCCAACTGGCATGGGCCCGCAGCGTGACGGTCTCGGCCGGCTTCGCACCGGCCGGCGCCGTCACCGGCACCAGGAGCCAGGGCTGACCCTCATAGCCGTAATCCATCAGCGGCCCGACCGGCAGCCGCTTGGGCCGCGGCCACTGGATGTCGCCGGCCTTCCAGCCCTCCGGCAGCTTCCATTCGATGCGGGTTGGCGCACCCGCATCGCCCGGATTCTTCCAATAGGTGTGCCAGCCGGGCGCGATGTCTTCCACCAGCGCGACGGTGGTGGTGCCACCTGGGGCGATGGCGCGGTCCTCGGCCACCAGCCGGGCATGGACGCGCATGCCCTGGGCAAGGCTGGGCGTCGCGGCCAACAGAAGGGCCAGTATGAGGAGAAAGCGCTTCATGACCTTGCCCTATACCCCATTCCCCATGCTATTCGCCAACTCTGGCAGACGGTTACGCCCGTGGAAACATACGATAGGTCAATGTGGGAATGAGAATTACCGGCGGCACCCTGCGCGGCAGGCGCCTTGTCGCACCCCCGGAGCGACCGGCGACCCGGAGCGAAGCGCAGGGCCGTCCGGCGCGACCATTAAATACCGTGCGCCCCACCTCCGACCGCACCCGCCAAGCCATTTTCAACATGCTGTCGCACCGCGATTTCGGGGTGGAATTCACCCTGGAAGGCGCCGCCGTGGCCGACCTGTTCGCCGGCACCGGGGCCTTGGGCATCGAGGCGCTCAGCCACGGCGCCCGCTTCTGCCTGTTCGTGGATGACAATGCCGATAGCCGCGCCCTGGTGCGCGAGAACATCGAAGCCCTGGGCCTGACCGGCGTCACCAAGATCTGGCGGCGCGACGCCACGGACCTCGGCCCCATGAACACCGGCGGCGGCGGCCCCTTCGACCTGGTCTTCCTCGATCCGCCCTACCGCAAGAATCTGGTGGCGCCCGCGCTCAAGAGCCTGAAGGACGGCGGCTGGCTGAAGCCGCACGCGCTGCTGGTGGTGGAGACGGACGCCAAGGAGAGCTTCGACGCCCCGGGCTTCACGGTCGCCGACACCCGCGACTATGGCGAAACCAGAGTCACCGTCTTGACGGCGTAATACCGCCGAAGCCGCACGGCCATCAGGGCCGCCCCGATCAGCGGCAACAGCAGAACCCCGTTCAGCGAAAAGCCGAAATGCAGCATGAGGGCCGCCAGCAGGCATCCGCCCGCGCCGCCGAAATCCCAGCCGCCTTCGGTGGCGACATGGAAGCGCAGGGTGCATTGGGTAGCCCGCGCCAGGTTGTAGACGGCCGTCATCAATGTGGGGATGTAGAGGCAGTAAGCCGCCACCGCCAAGGCGTTGGCCGCCACCGCCAGCCCCGGATGGCCCGCCGCCAGCGCACGCACCAGAAGCGCGGCGGCGAACGGCGCCAGCGCCAGCCACACCGCGCGCGAGCCGTGACCGGCGTCGATATGACGGCCCAGCAGCATCCCGGCGATGGCGCCCGCCAGCGCCGCCAGCGCCAGCGCCCCGCCATAGCCCAGGAAATCGCCGCCCAGCGACACGAACAGTGTCAACTGCCAGACAAAGACGTAGCCGGCGCCGATGAAGCCATCCAGCAGGAAGAACGCCACGCCCGGTATCGCCGCGCGCACCACGCCCCTGACGCCCGGCCTCACCACCACATTGGGCGTGAACAGCAGCGGCACCGCCGCCGCCACCTGGCAGGCCGCCGCCATGCCGAAGGCGGCTTCCGCGCCAAAGCCGACCAGCACCACCCCCGTCGCCAGCGGGCTGATGATGCCCGCCACCGCGGCCACTGCCTCGCGCGCGCTCACCTGATGGCCGCGATGCTCAACATCGCCCAGCGCCGCGAAGAAGGCGTGATAGCAGGACCAGTAGACCGTATCGCCGACCGACGACAGCGTGCACAGCAGGACCAGCACGGGACCGACGCCATGGACCAGCGGCAGCAGCGGATATTGCAGCGCCTCGATCAGGCAGCCGGCGATCAGCAGCGGCTTCAGCCCCGTCCTGACCGCCAGCGGAATGATCGCCGGACGGATCAGGAAGCGGCCCAGCAATATCCCCGCCATCGCCACCAGCACCGCGGGCAGGCTGACGCCCGCCCTCAGCAGATAGACGGTATAGAAAGCGCCGCCGCCCGCGATCACCATGGCATGCAGGCCATAGTGCAGGTTCAACCAGTTGACCGCGCGGTTGCGGAAGAAGGCCATCGATGGGTCTTGCCTGGACTGCCTAGCGGCGCCCGAACAGCCTCTCGATATCAGCCAGCTTCAGTTCGACATAGGTCGGCCGGCCATGGTTGCACTGGCCCGAATGGGGCGTGGCTTCCATCTCGCGCAGAAGCGCGTTCATTTCATCCGCGTTCAGCCGCCGCCCGGCCCGCACGCTCATGTGGCAGGCCAGCGTGCCCGACACCGCTTCCAGCCGTTCCTTCAGCGACAGCGCCTTGCCGGTTTCGGCGATGTCGTCGGCCAGGTCGCGCACCAGGCCCTTCACGTCCAGCCTGCCCAGCATCGCGGGCACTTCACGCACCATCACCGCATCGGGCCCGAATTCCTCCACCACCAGGCCCAACTCGGCCAGCTCATCGGCGCGCCCCATCACGCGGGTCACTTCCGACGGGTCCAGGTCCACCACTTCGGGGATCAACAGTGGCTGGCGCGCCACTGCGCCGCTGGCCAGCGCCTGCTTCATCCGCTCATAGACCAGCCGTTCATGCGCGGCATGCTGGTCGACAATGACAATGCCGTCCGCCGTCTGCGCCACCACATAGGTCTCATGCAGCTGGGCCCTTGCGATGCCAAGGGGGGCCACACCCGACGGATGACCGGGCTGCGCCTCCGGCATTGGCGCAGGTTCGGCTTCCACACGCACCGACAGGGCCTGGTTGCCGGAAAACAGCGGCACCGGCTCGCACGCAAAAGCCGCCTGAGGCGCCTGGCGCTGGAAGGCCGAAACCGGCGCCGACTCGGGACGAAACGATCCAGCCCGGAAGGCCGTGAGCGCCGCCCCGGCCACGGTGGTGGAGGCACGCTGTCCCGCCCCCGCCAGCGCCTGCTTCAGCGCGCCCACGATCAGCCCGCGCACCAGCCCGGCATCGCGGAAACGCACTTCGGTCTTGGCCGGGTGGACATTCACATCGACGAAGGCCGGATCGCAATCGATGAACAGCGCCAGCGCCGGATGGCGGTCGCGCGCCAGGAAGTCGGCATAGGCGCCGCGTACCGCGCCCACCAGCAGCTTGTCCTTGACCGGGCGGCCATTGACGAACAGGAACTGCATCGCCGCGTTGGCGCGGCTATAGGTGGGAAGCCCCGCATAGCCGGAAAGCCGCACGCCCTCGCGCACCGCTTCGACCTGAACGGCATTGTCGCCGAAATCGCGGCCCATGATGCGCGCCAGCCTGGGCAGCCTGCCGTCCATCAGGCCGGGTTCGGCCTCAAGCCCGATCGCGCGGCGCCCGTCCAGTGTCAAAGTGAAGCCGATATCGGGCCGTGCCATCGCCAGCCGCTTGACCATGTCGGTCAGCGCCAGGTCTTCCGAGCGTGTGCTTTTCAGGAATTTCAGCCGCGCGGGCGTGGCATAGAACAGCTCACGTACCTGCGCGCGCGTGCCGTGCTGGCCGCGGCCCAGAAAGGCAGCAGGCATGGGGCCAGTCACGGCGCCGCCATCAACACGGATTTCCGCCGCTTCCCCATCGGCCATGCGGCTCGTCAGCGACAGGCGCGCCACCGCGCCGATGCTGGGCAGCGCCTCGCCGCGAAACCCCATGGTGACGATGTGCGAGAGGTCATCTTCGACTTGACCGTTTTGCCCCGCCGCCACCGGCAGCTTGGAGGTGGCATGACGCTCGATGGCAAGCTTCAGGTCGTCGGCGCTCATGCCGATGCCGTCATCCTCCACAAGCAGCAGCTCGGCGCCGCCGCCCGTGGCAGAGATGTCGATGCAGGTGGCGCCGGCGTCGATGGCATTCTCGATCAGCTCCTTCGCCGCCGCGGCCGGACGCTCCACCACTTCGCCGGCGGCGATGCGGTTGACGGTTCCTTCGGAAAGGCGTCGAATCTTCATGGTTCGCATACTATCTCAGCCGCCCCCTCGCCTGTGCACCGGGGCGTCGGCAAACCGCTCCTCACCCTTCGGCGAGATACTGCCTTGTCAGCACCTTGGCCTCCTCGACTCCGGGCTGGTCGAACGGATCGACGCCCATAAGCTTGCCCATGATGATGGTTTCCAGCATGAAGTGCATCATCAGCGCGCCCATGTGGAATTCGTCCACCCTGGCCAGACGGATCACCCGCACCGGGCGGCCGTTCTTGAACAGGGTCTGGGCGGTGGCGCGGCACTCTGCATCCACCAGGTCGCCCATCTTCTTGCCCACCAGGTAATTCAATCCCAACGCCTTGGCCGGAGCCCTGGGGATCGCCGCGCCCTTGCCCTTCGTGTCGACCGACATGATGGTGAAGAGGGCATTGCCCGGCCCGTCGCGGAAAAGCTGCAGCTGGCTGTGCTGATCCACCGGCCCAAGCACCGACACGGGCGTCGAGCCCTGCCCGTCCTTGCCCAGGCTTTCGGCCCACAATTGCCGCCACCAGCCGCCGAATACCGCCAGCGCGTCCGCATAAGGCCAAAGGATGGTGGTAGCGAGCTTGCCCCCATCGGCCAGCGCCTTGTGCAGCGCGGCACCCACCGCGGCGGGCGCATCGGCGGGTGTTTTGGCATCCAGCACCTGGTCCAGCGCGGCGGCGGCACCGGCGCGCAGCTGCTTGACGTTCAGGCCCATGACGATCGCGGGCAACAGGCCCACCATGGTCAGCACCGAATAACGCCCGCCCACGCCCAGGGGATGATCCAGCCTCACCGCCCCAATGCCGTCCGCGAAATTCGCCAGGCCGCTGGCATGCGGTTCGGTGACGATGGTGAAATGCTTCTTCAGCGACCTGACGCCTGCCTTTTCCAGCGCGTCAGCCGCGCTCAGTACCTGACTCAGCGTCTCCGCCGTGCCGCCCGACTTGGAGATGGCGATGAAGTGGGTCTTCTTCAGGTCGAAGCGCTTCAGCGCCGCCATCCAGGAAAAGGGATCGGGATTGTCGTGGAATTCGACGAACGGCTTTTGCACTTTCCGCAGCGCCGTCAGCGCCTGCCCGCCCAGGCTGGAGCCGCCGATGCCCAGGACCGCGACGGTGGAAAAGCCTTTCAGCGCGGCGGCTTGTTTGGTGGCCGCCTTCACGTCGTCCGTGCGGCCGGGAATGCCCAGCAGTTCCAGGCCGCCACTGGCCTTCTGCTGCTTCAGCCAGTCCAGCGCGCCCCGGGACGCGGCCAGCGCAGTGTCATACGCGGCTTTGGGCGGCGCACCGGTACCGGAAAGCGCAAGATCCAGCGAAACGGAAAAGGGCGAGTCGGCCATGGCATCACAACCTTTCAACACTCTGGCGGAAGGGGTTTCGGATCGCTTCAATACCCTGCCACCGTTACCGGCATGCGCCAAAATTTTTTGACGCCAGGATGTCTTCCTGGCGTCAGGGATTTTTGGCCGTTCCGTGTGCGGCCGACGAGGCATCAGCCGGGCCGTTGACCGGCTTTTCCACAGGCTTGACCGGCTTGGTAGGAACCTTCACCCGCCCCTGGGGCTCGCCCGGAACGGGCGGCTGGTGGACCACGGGGCGTCCGGGCGGCTTGGGTTGCGGCGCCATCTTTCCCGCCTGCACCGGAGTTCCCCCGATCACCACCGTCATCCGTGCCGGATCGAAGAGTTTTTTCGCCACCCGCTTCACATCGGCCAGAGTCACCGCGTTGATCAGCGCGTTCCGGCGGGCCACATAGCCGATATCCAGATTCTGCCGCTGGAAGGTGCCCAACTGCGCCGCCGTGCCGCTGTTCGAGGCAAAGGCCAGCGGAAACGATCCGGTCAGATAGGTCTTGGCGTCGTCCAGTTCCTGCTGGGTTGGACCGTCCTTGGCGTACTGCGCCATGGTCTGGCGCACCACCTGCACCGTCTGGCGAATGGCATCGGCGCGGGTGGCCACACTGCCCACCATCACGCTGGCCTTGTTCATCGACGACAGCGAGGTGGAGACGCCATAGGTCAGGCCGCGCTTGACCCTGACCTCGTCCATCAGCCGCGACGAAAACCCGCCGCCGCCCAGGATATAGTTGGCGACGTAGCCGGGAATGAAATCGGGATCGTGGCGCATGATGCCGGGAAGGCCGAACACGGCGGTCGCCTGCGGCACCGGCAGCGGCACCACATGCACGCCCGGCCGGCCCAGCTTGCCAACATTGGCCTCGGGCGGCGCGGCGGCACCCGACACCGGCGTGAAGGTGGCGGCCAGAAGCTTCTGCGCCTCCGCGGCGGTGATGTCGCCGGCAACCGCGATCTTCAGCCCGTTCTTGACCCAGTGACTTTTGACGAAGCCGCGCAGGTCGGCGGCGCCGATCGTCCTGATCGAGGCGATGTCCCCGGTTGTCGAATGCCCGTAAGCATGGCCGTTGAAGAAATCCTGCATGAAGGTCTTGGCCGCCAGCCGATCGGGCTCTGCCTGGTCCTGCTCAAGCGACTGGATGAACTGGGCGCGCACGCGGGTCAGCGCGTCGGCGTCGAAGCGCGGCCGGGTCAGCGCAAGCTGCAGCAGGTTCAGCGCCTCCGGCACGTTCCTGCTGAGGCTGGTGATCGAAATCACCAGCCAGTCGCGATCGGCGCGGGCGGAAAAGCGGATGGCGCGGTTTGCCAGCGCCTCATGGAACGCCTTGGAATTGAGGCCCCCCGCCCCCTCGTCGATCATCGCCCCCGCAAAGGCCGCCAGCCCCGCCTTGTCCGCCGGATCATAGGCGCTGCCCGCCGGCAGCGAGATGTTGAACGAGACGATGGGAACGGTGTGGTCCTCGGCGAACCACACTTCCACCTTTTTCCCAAGGTCGATGTTCCTGATCTCGGCGGCCCGTGCCGGAACCGCCAGCAGCATCAACAGGAAAAGAAGAAGCGCCTTCTTCATTTCGCATTCCCCGGCATCAGCCAGGCGTTGACCGCCTCCTTGGGTTCCAGGCTGGCGGCCGCCGCCTTTACCGCCGCGGCATCGACCTTTTCGATGCGCTCGGGCCACTGCTCGACATCATTGACCGTCATGCCGATCATCAGCGCCTGGCCATAGGCGCTCGCCATCGCAAACTGGCTGTCGCGGCGATAGGTGGTGGCGGCCACAAGCTGCGTCCTGGCGCGGGTCAGGTCGGCACCCGCCGGCTGATGCGCCGCCTCGCCGGCCAGCACCTCGTCAACTGCCTTTTCCAGGGCCTGAAGCGACACACCGGGTCTGGGCACCGCATAGACCGAGAACTCGCCCGCATCGCGCGCCATCCCGTCATAGGAAGCACCCGCGTCGGTGGCGAGCTTCTTCTGCTCCACCAGCACGCGATAGAGGACCGAGGTCTGGTCGCCGCCCAGAATCTGGGCATAGACCTCAAGCCCCTCGGCGAGGCCGGGCGTGGCGGTCGCATAGGACGGCACGCGATAGATGCGGCTGAACACCGGCACCTTGGCATCGGGCCGCACGATGGTCATGCGCGTCTCCGCCAGTCGCGGCGGCTCGGCGAATTCGGCGCGGGGCTGAAGCTGCCGCGCCGGCACGGGGCCGTAATATTGCTGCGCCATGCGGCGGATTTCGTCCGCCGTCACGTCGCCGGCGATCACCAGGATGCAGTTGTTGGGCGCGTAATGATGGTCGTAAAAGTCTTGCGCCGACACCTTGTCGATGCGCCTGATCTCGTCCATCCAGCCGATCACCGGCCGCCCGTAGGGATGGGACAGGTGCAGCGCCGCTTCCATCTGCTCGCTGGTCAGCGCCTGGGGATCATTGTCCACCCGCATGCGCCGCTCTTCCATCACCACGTCGCGCTCGGGACCGACCGTGGCTTCCGTCAGGTTGAGGTTGGCCATCCGGTCCGCCTCCAGCCGCATGGCAAGGCCCAGCCGGTCCTTGGCGATCTGCTCGTAGAAGGCGGTGTAGTCATGGGTGGTGAAGGCGTTGTTCTCGCCGCCATTCTTGGCGATGATCTGCGAGAACTGGTCGCCCGGCACCGTCCTGGTGCCGCGGAACATCATGTGCTCGAAGAAATGAGCCAAGCCCGACTGGCCGGGCGGATCGTCCATCCCGCCGACCTTGAACCACAGCATCTGGGTGACGACGGGGGCACGATGGTCGGGGATCACCAGAACCTGCATGCCGTTGGCCAGCGCGAACTGGAACGTATCCGGTGCCGCGCGCGTGACGGGTTGCGCCGCCGCCGGCCCGGCCAGCAGCAACATCGCGCAGGCGGCGAGAAAACTCCTAGAACCAGTCAAACCAGCCGCCGCTCTCTTTCGGCTTGGGAGCCTGCTGGCGCTTTGAGGCGCGCTTGCCGATCTCGGCATCGGCGTTGACCGGCTGGCCGGTATAGGGCGTGGGCGCGGCGCCCAGCACACGGTCGGTAAAGCTGGTATCGGCGGCCTGCATGGCGCGGATGTCGGACTGCAGCTTGGTGCGCACGCCCGGATCGGCGTTCTGCACGCCCGCATTGGCCAGAAGCAGCTTTTCGGCCATCGAATAATTTCCGGTCATGTTGCGCGCAACCGCCTGCGGGTCCTGGTTGTTGAACAGCGCAGTCTGGGCGTTGGTGGACGGGTCGGCCTGGTTGGTCGGCGGCGCGCCCGGCGCGGGCGGACGCAGGTTGAAATCGGGCGGAATGACCAGCGGCGCCTTGGTGGTGACGGCGAATTCGTCGGGCGACTTCTTGGTCAGGCCCGCCGCCTCGCGCAGGTCGCCGCAACCCGCCGCCATCGGCAGGCAGATCAGCAGGCCCGCCAGCCGCTTCACAGGCAATCGCTTCATTTCATACCTCATGGCCTTCCCGATGTTCCGTCTTGCCGGAATGCTCGGGTTTCAGCACGTCGTAAATGATCGCCACCGCACCCAGGGTGATCGCCAGGTCGGCAATATTGAAGACATACCAGTCATAGCCAAAGCCGTAAAAGTGGAAAAAGTCCGCCACCTTTCCGTAAAGCAACCTGTCGATCAGGTTTCCAAGCGCCCCACCGATCACCAGCCCGTAGCCGATGGTCAGCGCCCGGCTGTGGGAACGCCACAAAAGCCAGCTTAGCGCGCCCACCGCCGCCAGCTGGACGGCGACCAGAAGCGCGGTGCCCAGCCCGCCCGAGGCCGGAAACAGGCCATAGGAGATGCCCGGGTTCCACACCATCACCAGATTAAAAAAGGGCAAGACCGGGATCGCTTCGCCCGGCGCCATGCGCGCAAAGCCCGCGCCATAGAGCATGAACAGCTTGGAGCCCTGGTCGACGACAAGCGCCAGGGCAGCGGCGATCAGCCCCACCTCGCGCGGCTCAAGGCTGGCCAGGAAGCGCTTCATGCGGGCGACCCTTCCAGGGCATCAAGGGTGGCGACGGCTTGGGTGCAGCGGTTGCACAGATGGGTGTCGGGATGATCCTCGACTTCCGGCAGCACGCGCCAGCAGCGGGTGCACTTGTCACCTGATGCCGGCCTAAAAGTAACACTTGGGCCTTCGGACCCGCCGACTTCGACATGTGCCATTGAGGTAATCGCCAATTCGGCAAGGTCTACGCCGTCAAACAACGCCTTGTCTGCCGGTTCGGGAACATTAAGCGTGATGTCGGCTTCAAGGCTCGAGCCAATCTTCTTGTCGGCGCGTACAAGTTCAAGTGTCCCGGTAACAGTCTTGCGCAGTTCACGGATGCGTTTCCACTTCTCCACCAGCGCCGCATCGGCCCACGCCCTGGGCACCGCGTGGAAGTCCCGCAGATGCACGCTCTCATCGGTCCCAAAGCGCGTCACCCAGGCTTCCTCCATGGTGAAGCAAAGGATGGGCGCATACCAGGTGACGATGCAGCGGAAGATGGTGTCGATCACCGTGCGCGCGGCCCGGCGGCGCGGCGCGCCGACCGGATCGCAGTAAAGCACGTCCTTGCGGATGTCGAAGTAAAAAGCCGACAAGTCGTTGGTGCAGAAATTGAACAGCGTGCTGTTGACCCGGCCATAGTCGAACCCGGCATAGGCCTCGCGCACCACCGCATCCAGTTCGGCCAGCCGCGCCAGCATGTAGCGTTCCAGCTCCGGCATCTGGCCCGTGCCGATGCACTCCTTCTCGTCGAAGCCGTCCAGGTTCGCCAGCATGAAGCGGATGGTGTTGCGCAGCCGCCGATAGGCGTCGACATTGGCCTTGATGATGTCGGGGCCGATGCGCAGGTCCTCGGTATAGTCGGAAGACGCCGCCCACAGGCGCAAAATCTCCGCGCCGTTCTTCTCGGCGATGACCTGGGGCGCCACCGTGTTGCCCAGCGACTTGGACATCTTGCGGCCCTGCTCGTCCAGCACGAAGCCGTGGGTCAGAACACCGCGATAGGGCGCATGGCCCCGCGTGCCCACGCTTTCCAGCAGCGAGGACTGGAACCAGCCGCGATGCTGGTCGCTGCCTTCCAGGTACAGGTCGGCGCGCTCCGCCTTCGGCCAGTTTGAATCAATGGGCTCATCCACCACAAAGACATGGGTGGAGCCGGAATCGAACCACACATCCAGGATGTCGGTGACCTGTTCGTAATCCTGCGCGTTCCGCCCCTCGCCCAGGAAGCGTTCGGGCGGCGAGGTGAACCAGGCATCCGCGCCTTCCGCCTCGAAGGCGGCGGTGATGCGGTCGAACACCGCCCTGTCGTTCAGCACCTGGCCGGTTTTCTTCTCGACAAAGATCGCCAGCGGCACGCCCCACGCGCGCTGGCGCGACAGGACCCAGTCGGGCCTTCCTTCCACCATCGCGCCGATGCGGTTCCTGCCCCGCGGCGGATACCATCTGGTTTCTTCGATCGCCGCCAGCGCCAGCTCGCGCAGCGTTCTGCCGTTCATGCCCTCTCCCATATTGGAAAAGGGCTTGTCGATGGCGACGAACCATTGCGGCGTGGCGCGGAAGATCACCGGCGCCTTGCTGCGCCAGCTGTGCGGATAGGAATGGCGCAGCGAACCCTTGGCCAGAAGCTTGCCGTGGGCGATCAGTTCCTTGATGACGGCGCCGTTGGCATCGCCATCCTTGCCTTCGGGCGTCAGGATACACCTGCCGGCAAAGGCCGGCACATGCGCTGCATAGCTGCCGTCGGGCTCGACAATGTTGAAGGCGTCCGGGTTGGCCGCGGCATAGCCCGGAAACAGCGTGGTCAGCAGCTCGAAATCATCCTCGCCATGGCCGGGCGCGGTGTGGACGAAGCCGGTGCCGGTATCGGCGGTGACATGGGCGCCGGGCAGCACCGGCACATCGAAGCCGTAACCGATGCTGCGGAAGGGATGTGCCGCCACCAGCGACTTGAGTTCGCCCGCCTTGACGTCGCGCACGCGGCTCAGAACCGCCTTGGCCTGCTTGGCGACCTGCTCGGCAAGCGTATCGGCCAGAAGCAGGTTCTCGCCCGCGCGCGCCAGGCTTTCGCCGGCGGCGTCGGCGACCTGATAGAGGCCGTAGGAAATCTCCGGCGAAAAGGCGATGGCGCGGTTGCCCGGAATGGTCCAGGGCGTGGTGGTCCAGATCACGATGAAGCTGTGCGCCGGAAGATCGCCGCCCTTCAGGACCGGAAACTTCACATAGATCTGGGGACTGGTCTTCTCGTGATACTCGACCTCGGCATCGGCCAGCGCGGTCTTTTCGACCGGCGACCACATCACCGGGCGGAAACCGCGATACAGAAGCCCGTTCTCCACGAACTTCATCGCCTCGCGCGCAATCACCGCCTCGGCCTTGAAATCCATGGTGGTGTAGGGATGCTCGAAATCGCCGATCTGGCCCAGGCGCTCGATCTGCGCCCGCTGCACATTCAGCCAGTGGCCGGCGAACTCGCGGCAGGCCCGGCGCAGTTCGTCTTTCGGAATCTCGTCCTTGGCGCGGCCCTGGGCGCGGAATTGCTCCTCCACCTTCCATTCGATGGGAAGGCCGTGACAGTCCCAGCCGGGCACGTAAGGCGCGTCCTTGCCCAGCATGCCCTGCGAGCGCACCACAAAGTCCTTCAGGATGTGGTTGAGGCCGGTGCCGGAATGGATGTCGCCATTCGCATAGATCGGGCCATCGTGCAGGATGAACTGGGGGCGCCCCTTCGCCCGGGCCCGCAGCTTGCCGTACAGGTCCATCTCCGCCCAGCGTGCCAGCCAGCGCGGCTCGGCCTCCGGCAGCCCCGCCTTCATGGGGAAGTCGGTCGCGGGCAGGAACAGGGTATCCCGGTAGTCCCGGATTTGGCTGGGTTTTTCGCTTCGGTCGGACATGGGCGGACGCTTCTAACAGAGGGCCGGGCTCAGCCCAAGGCCGGAATATCTTCCAGAATCACCCGCGCCTGGGCTGCGTCGGCAGCAATCTGGGCGATCAGGGCATCCAGGTCGGGGAATTTGGCCTCGGGCCTCAGCCAGCGCACCAGCTCCACGGACAGGTATTTGCCGTAAAGGTCGCCGTCGAAATCGAACAGGTGCGTTTCCAGCAGCGGCACCGGGGTCCGGTACATGGGGCGGATGCCGAAATTGGCGACGCCGGCATGGCGCTCCACCACGCGGTCGTTATCCATGATCGACACCATCACCGCATAGACCCCGAAGGCCGGCGCCAGGCAGTGATGCAGATGCATGTTGGCGGTGGGAAAGCCCATCTGCCGGCCGCGCGCATCGCCATGCTCGACCCGGGCCTCGATCGCCCACCAGCGGCCCAGCAGCCGCGCCGCGTCTTGCGGCTTTGCCTCCTTCAGCAGCGTGCGGATGCGGGTGGAGGAAATCTTCTCCCCGCCTGCCGCCGCCAGCCCTTCGACCGTCAGCACCGTGTCAAAGGGCGTGACGGTGAAGCCCTCCATCTCGCCGATATAGGACAGCGCGGTCAGGTTGCCGGCCCGGCCCTTGCCGAATTCGAAGTCGCGGCCGACCACAATGCCCTTCACACCCAGCCCGTCCAGCAGGACATCCTGAACGAACTCCGCCGGGCTCCTGCGGGCCATCTCCGCGTCGAAGGGCAGCGCGAACAGCGCGTCCACGCCCAGCTCGGCCAGAAGCCGCGCCTTGACCCGAAGCGGGGTGAGCCGGAAACATTCCGGCCCCGCGGGCGAATGCCCGCCGTCCTGACGAAGAGCCCTGAAATACTCCTGCGGATGCGGCTCGAAGGTCAGCACCGCCAGCGGGGCCCCGGCCGCGCGCGCCTCAAGACAGGCCTGGTGGATCAGGGTGCGATGGCCCAGATGCACGCCGTCGAAATTGCCGATCGCCAGCACTGCGCCCTTGAGGGCGCCTGGCACATCGGCAAAGTGACGGAATATGCGCATCGCGTCAGGCAGAGGCCGCGCTGGGGGCGTCGGCGGCCTTGGCCGTCGGCCTGCGCGGCACCAGCACCCGCGCCTGGGATTCCAGCACCAGCCGGTCCTCCACCATGCAGACACAATCCATGATGGCTTCCCGGCCGACCACCTCGCGCACCGTGGCGGTGGTGACCACCGTATCGCCGATGCGTACCGGCGTCTTGAAGGCGATGGACGCGGACAGGAAGATCGAACCCTCGCCCGGAATCTTGGTGCCCAGCAGCGCCGAGATGAATCCGATCGACAGCGCGCCATGCGCGACCCGCCCGCGGAAGATGGACCTGCGCCCCGCCGCCTCGTCGAAATGGATCGGGTTCATGTCGCCCGTCGCCTCGCCGAACAGCTGCACATCGCGCTCGGTAACGGTGTGGCTGCTGCTTTCGCTCTGTCCTGCCCGTATCTCATCCAGAAAATATGTCACCCTTCGCCCTCCCCCTTGCCGGCCTGCCAGGCCAGCGCCCGCGCCACCCACTCGGCCCGTGCGCCATAGCGGGCAAACAGGTCCGCCATGTGCTCCACCGTATAGGGCTCGACCTCTTCGCCATGTATGCCGTCGGCGATGAACAGCACATCAAGCCCCACGCCATTGGCGCCCTTCACGTCGGTGAGCAGGCCGTCGCCCACCGCCAGCGGGCTTTGCGGGCTTCGCCGCCCGGCGGCTCTTGCCGCGTCGGCCGCCGCCGTCAGCGCGGCGTCATACACGGGCCGATAGGGCTTGCCGTAATAGACCACCTCTCCGCCGATCTCCTCATAGGCCCTGGCCAGTGCCCCGGCGCAATAAAGCATGCGCGGCCCGCGATGGACCACAAGGTCGGGATTGGCGCACAGCATTGGCAGCTTGCGTTTCCGCATGGCGGCCAGCCGGTCCACATAGTCGGTGGGCGTTTCGGTCATGTCGTCCACGAGCCCGATGGCCAGGGCGACCTCGGCCTCGCCGATCGGGGTGCGCACCACATCCAACCCCTCCAGCATGGGCAGGTCGCGGTCGGGCCCGATGTAATAGACCGGCAGGGTTCCCTTCGAACTGCGCCGCTCCAGTTCCCCCCGGGCGGCCCCGCCGGAGGAAACGATGGCGTCATAGCAGTCCGGCGGCACGCCATAGCTGGCGCACTGGAGTGCAACTTCCGCGGGTACCCGCGGCGCATTGGTCAACAGGATCACCGGCCCATGATCGCGCCGGAACCGGGACAGCGCCTCGGCGGCGGCCGGGTGGTGGCGGGCCCCGTCATGGATCACGCCCCAGACGTCGCAGATCAGCGCGTCATGGCCGGAGGCGATTTCGGAAAGGCCGGAAAGCAGGCGGGGAAAGGACATGCCGGCCCGGTTTAGCGAAACCACCCGGCTTGATAAAGGGATACGGGGTCGCCCCTTGCCGGCGCGGCCGGGCGGACGTCCGGGTCAGCCAGTCCGGCGCAGCGGAATGACCGGCGCCCCCCGCTCCATCGCCTCGCGGGCGCTGGAGCGCAGGCTGTCCTCGCGCACCGCGCGCGGCTCGCCAAACAGATAGCCCTGGGCAAAGTCCACAGCATAATCCAGAAGCTGCACCACGGTCTTCTCGTCCTCCACCCGCTCGGCGATCAGGTTCAGGCCGTGGCGGGCCAGAAGGCGCTTGAAATCCTCGGCGGCGACCGAAGCCCGGGCCCCGGACATGTCGGCCGTCAGGGTCCTGGCCCGCACCTTCAGGTAGCGGAAACCCAGCCCCTTCAGGCGCAGGAAATCCAGCGCCAGGGTCTCGACATGGTCCATGGACAGGGCAAAGCCCAGTCCGGCCAGGCGCGCCAGATTCTCCTCGCCCACCGCACCGGCATTCAGCACGGCATCCTGGTTGAACTCGAAGATGATCTGGCTGGCCAGGTCGCGGTTGGCCTGCAGGTAGTCGACGAATTGCGGGAAGAATTCGGCATCGGCCAGCGTGTCGCCGGAGATGTTGCAGAATATCCCGATATCCCGGCTCTTCTGGGTCAGCCGCCGCACGATCTGCACGCAGCGGAACAGCAGGAGATTGTCGACCACGCTCATCAGGCCGGCACCGGCGGCGACCGCCATGTACTGGTCCGGCATGATCACCGAGCCGTCCTCGGCCCGAAGGCGCGACAGCGCCTCGTAATAGCGCAGCTTGCGCTGGGGCAGGCTGACGATGGGCTGCAGATAGAGATCGACGCGGTTCTCTTCCAGGCTGGAACGGATGGTCTCCAGCAGCTGGCCCTGCGCGCCCATGCTGGCCGCATAGGCCGAAGCGGGACCACGCTGGAGCGGCAGCGGCGCGGAAGGCACCTGGGCGGCGCTTTTCGACACGCGGCCGGCGAATTCGCGCATCAGGCTTTCCAGCACCTGCAGTTCGGCCACGATCTTGCGGCCCTGGGCGCTGGTGCGCTCCTCGATCACGCCCGACAGATTCTCGATGCGGCCGCGCGCATCCGACAGTCCCGATTCGAAGTCCAGCGCCAGCTTGCGCAGATGCGCCAGTTCCTTTGCCGTGGTCCGCTTGTCGCGGCGCCGGGCCAGGGCGGCGCCGACCTGCTGCACACCCAGGAAGGCGACCATGCCCGACAGGATGGCCACCGGCCAGCCGGTGAACAGGGCCAGGCCCGAGCCCAGGGTGGCGCAGACGAAGAAGGCCGACAGGGTCAGCAGCGCTTTGGTCATGGCTGTGAGCTTGGTCATGTCCCAAGTCTGCCCGCCGGGCGTTGACAAGCGGTTAACCATAACCAGGCGAGTGTACCCGCCGAACGCTAGAGGCCGGAGAACCCGGCGCGCTCCAGCGCCTCTTCCACTTCTTCCTCCGCCAGCGGCAGGTCGACACGGAACATGCTCCCCATGTCCGGCACGCTGCGCAGGGTCGCGCGCCCGCCATGCGCCGCGGCGACCGCCCGCACGATGGTAAGCCCCAGCCCGGGGCTCTTGTCGCCGCGCCGCGGCTGGGCCCGGTAGAAGCGGTCGAACACCCGCTCGTGATGGCGCGGGTCGATGCCGATGCCGCTGTCCTCCACCGCAAGAAAGGCCAAGCCGTCCTTCTCGCCGGTCTCCACCGTCACCTGCCCGCCCTCGGGAGTGAATTTGATCGCATTGTCCAGCAGCGCCGACAGCATCTGGGCCAGCTGTTCGCCATCGCCCGTCACCATCACCGGCGCGCCCTGGACGCGGGCCAGCTCGATGCCCTTGCGGGCGGCGGCCGGCGCCGCCAGCGCCGCCGTCTGGTCCGCAAGCGCGGACAGATCGACCGGGGCATGCCGGCGGCGGCTGGGCAGACCCTCCAGCCGCGACAGCACGATCAGGCTGTCCACCGTGGCGCCCAGCCGGTTCATTTCCTCCAGCGCACCGGCCAGGGTGCGGGCCGCTTCGTCCGGCGCCAGGCGCCCATCCGCGACCTGTTCCAGTTCGCCGCGGATCAGGGTCAGCGGGTTGCGCAATTCATGGGCGGCATCCGCGGAGATGCGGCTGACATGGCTGTAGGCGCCGTCCAGCCGCTCCAGGATGCGGTTCAGCGCTGTGCCCAGCGCAGCGATGCGCGGTTCGGTGCCCAGAAGGGGCAGGCGCTGGCGCGGATCGCTGAAAGTATAGGATTCCGCCGCCTTGATCATGGTTTCCAGCGGCGTCAGGGCCCTGCGCATCAGCACATAGCCGGCCAGCGCCGCCACCACCAGCAGCATGGGAAGGCCGATCAGCAGCGACACCAGCAGGCGCCGCTCGACCGCCTGGGCCAGGCGATAGGACACGCCTGTGGCGATGGAGATGGGACCCAGGCCCGGCGCGTAATAGGCCCGCGAATAAAGCAGCAGCTTGCCGAACATCGCCGTACGCGGCCCGTCGGCGGGACTGAGCCAGGGCACCTCGGAAGCCTTGAAGGCGCCCGTGTCGGGATCGCCGGACTGGTAAATGACCTTTTCACCGACGCGGATGCGGATGAAGCGGTTCTGCGATTCCGGCGAAAAGCGCCGTTCGATCAGGTCCGACAGGCGGGCGGGATTGTTGATGGTCTCCTGCGCCAGAGTCCAGATCTCGCGGTCGCGCATCGCCAGCGCCTCGACCATCGTATGGCGGGTGAAATAGCGGAAGGATACCACCGTTACGGCCAGGAAGGCGCCGCCGAGCGCCACCAGCAAGAGGCAGTAAGAAGCAACCAACCGCGCCGTCACCGAGCGCGGAAAAATCCTGCGCGGCATAACCATGCGCCCTCCCCCGCGAGGCGGCCGGCAACCCGTATCGCCATTGTCCCGGCGCGGTAACGCACCTCACTTTTTCACTCTAGTCCCGCGCGGTGCAATGCGCCAGACACATTGACGGAGCCGCCGCGCATCGCGCGGCTGGCGTGAGCGACCTAATGCCTGCGCTTGCCGTTCTCGTCATAGCCAGGCGGACGCACCCCGCCGGCGCTCAGCCCCTCGTCCCGCGCAGCGGCCTTGCGATCCTCAAACGACATGTGGCCGCGCTCCGCCGGCGGCACATTGGCGGGACTGCCCGGCGGATAGGCGCGGCCGCCGGTGTTGTTGCTGGTGCCATATCCGCCGGACCGGTTGCTACGGCCCTGGTAATTCTGGCCCTGGTTGTCCCGGTCCCGGTAATTCCGATCCCGGCCGCCCGAACCGTCGCGCCGATTGCGATCGCCATCGCGGCCGCCCTGGCGATAGACGTGATTGCTCCGATAAAAATCGCGGCCCAGCGCCGGGCCATAGCGGCCCTCGCGATAGCGGTCGGGCCGGGGGCCGCGCCAGTTGTCATTGTGCCAGCCGCCATGCACCCAATATTGCCGCGCGCCGCCCCAATCGCGGTAATAGAAGGGTCCATCCAGCCATGCGTTGTTGAAGTAGATCGGGCCGTAATAGACCGGCTGGTTCCAGTAGTCGGCCGGGCAGCCATAGGCATCGCAATAGCCATACGCGTCGTCGGCGTAATAGCCGCTGCCATAAGGATCGCCGTAATAACCACCCTGCCCCTGGACGCAGCCACCCGCAGCCAGTGCCACAACAACCGCCGTCGTCTTCAATATCCTACGCATTTTTCTGCTCCTTGCTGCGCGAAGGCGCTGCTAGTGATGACGGCCGCCGCCGCCGTCATGGCCGCCGCCGAACCGGCCACTGCCCCAGTTGCGGCCGCCACCAAAGGACTGTCCGGCGGCCGAACTGCGGGCCTGGAAGCCGGACGACGCGGGACGCTGCGAGAACTGGCTGTGCGACCCGCGGCCACCACCACCCCAGTTGCGGCCGCCGTTGCCGCCGAACGACCGCAGCCCGGAATTGCCCGGATTGCCGGCCTGGAAGTTGCGGCGATAGCCAAAGCTGCTGCCGGGGTCGCGGCCGGAATTCCAGGGGCGACCGGTCTGGAAGCGATTTCCCGAAGGGGTGCTGAAGCGATTCGGCGCGCCGTAGCTCGGTGCGCGATAGACCTGATAGCCGCGACGGCCATAACCTTGCCGGGCGCCATTGCCATGCCAGCCTTGGCGAAAGACATGGTTGCTGCGATACCAGTTCAGCCCGAGCGCCGGGCCATAGCGGCCTTCGCGGTACCAGTTGGGCCGCGCGCCGCGCCAGCCGTCATAGCGCCAGCCGCCGTGAATCCAGTATTGCCGACGCCCGCCCCAGTCGCGGTAATAGAGCGGCCCGTTGAACCAGGCATCGTCATAGAAGACCGGGCCGTAATAGACCGGCAGATTCCAGTAGTCGCCAGGACAGCCATATTCGTCGCAATAGCCATAGGCGTCCGCGCCATATTCGGCATCCGCATAGGGATCGTCATAGGCGTCGCTGTCATAATAGCCGTCGCCGTACGCGCCGTCGCCATAGGTGCCCTGATAGTAGCCGCCGTCGTCGTAATAGCTGTCGGCGGGCGGCCCCGCATCGTCCCCGTAATAGGGGTCTTCATAGGGCTGGGCCCTTGCCGGGATCGCGGCGGCCGCGCCCAGCGCCAGCACGATCACCGCTGCCTTCCAGAAGGTTTGCATTTCCTGCTCCAGTGGCCCGCCAGAGGCCTGTTCATGCGCGCGAGGATCCGCACGTTGGGATCACGCTGGGCCTTTCCCCCTGAACCGCATCTGAACTGATCATGGCGGGATTGTGCCGACCGCCATGATGCTCGCGCGATTTCGCGCAAAAGAAAATGGCTCCGGCGAAGCGGAGCCATTTCCTGTGCGACTGCGAAGAATTCAGCGATGATGTCCGCCGCCATGGCCGCCATGGCCACCGCCGCCATGCCAGCCGCCACCGCCATGCCAGCCCCCGCCGCCGCGATAGCCGCCGCGCCAGTGACCGCCGCCATAGTAATGGCGCCCGCCGCCCCAGCCCGAGCCGAAATAGATGCTGGGCCCGTAGTAGCCGCCATAGTAGTAGGGGTCGTAATAGGCCGGGCCATAGCCCCGGCAATAATAGGGGTCGTAGTAGCAGCTGCGGTAATAGGGCCGGCCGTAATAGCCGCCATAATAGCCCGGGCCGCCAATGCCGACGCCCACGACCACCCGGGCCTCGGCCGGGGTGGAAAGCGCCGCGGTCGCCACGGTGGCCGCACCGGCCATCATCGCCGCGCCCAGCGCCAGTTTCGTCAATTTCTTCATTCCGGGTCTCCTTAGGTTCTCCGCCTTCCCCTCGATTGCCGACATTTTGGGAAGGCGCGGCTGAACCCCACATGAACAACGTCAATCCGCGAGCCGCCGTTGCCTTTTGTCGTGAAATGACCCCCGGATCGCCGCAAATGCCCCTCCGGTGCCGCAAAAAGTCCGCGGCCGGACTTGACCGCCCCCACGGGCCTTCTTAAATACCGGGCGCGGCATTGGCACTCACCGTGGCCGAGTGCTGCAAATTAGACAAAATCCAGTTTTCTCAAAAACTTAAGGAAGAGGACCCTCATGAAATTCCGCCCGCTTGGCGACCGCGTCGTGGTTCGCCGCATCAAGGAAGATCAGAAGACGGCCGGTGGCATCATCATTCCCGACACCGTCGCGGAGAAGCCCCAGGAGGGCGAGGTGATCAGCGTCGGCCCCGGCGCCCTGGACGAATCGGGCAAGCGCGTCACCCCCGAAGTGAAGGCCGGCGACTATGTCCTGTTCGGCAAATGGTCCGGCACCGAGGTCAAGCTTGATGGCGAGGAGCTCCTGATCATGAAGGAGAGCGACATCATGGGTGTGCTGGAAGGCAAGAAGAAGAAGTAGCCGCCCTCCCCCAACCCAATCCCACTCATTCAACGGAGACAAATTCAATGGCAGCCAAAGACGTGAAATTCGGCGCCGACGCCCGCGAGAAGATGCTTCGCGGCGTCGACATCCTGGCCGACGCGGTCCAGGTGACCCTGGGCCCCAAGGGCCGCAACGTGGTGATCGACAAGTCCTTCGGGGCCCCGCGCACCACCAAGGACGGCGTGACCGTCGCCAAGGAAATCGAACTGGCCGACAAGTTCGAGAACATGGGCGCCCAGATGGTGCGCGAAGTCGCCTCCAAGACCAATGACGTCGCCGGCGACGGCACCACCACCGCCACCGTGCTGGCCCGCGCCATCGTGCGCGAGGGCGCCAAGTCGGTCGCGGCGGGCATGAACCCGATGGACCTGAAGCGCGGCATCGACCATGCGGTGGAAGCCGTTGTGGCCGACCTGAAGAAGCGCTCCAAGAAGGTCAAGTCCAACGACGAGATCGGCCAGGTCGGCACGATTTCGGCCAATGGCGACACCGAAGTCGGCCAGATGATCGCCCAGGCGATGGCCAAGGTGGGCAATGAGGGCGTCATCACCGTCGAGGAAGCCAAGTCCCTGGCGACCGAGCTGGACGTGGTCGAGGGCATGCAGTTCGACCGCGGCTATATCAGCCCCTATTTCATCACCAACCCCGACAAGATGATCGCCGAGCTGAACGACGCGCTCATCCTGATCCACGAGAAGAAGCTCACCTCCCTGCAGCCGATGCTGCCGGTGCTCGAAGCGGTGGTCCAGTCGGGCCGTCCGCTGCTGATCATCGCCGAGGAGATCGAGGGCGAGGCCCTGGCCACCCTGGTGGTCAACAAGCTGCGCGGCGGCCTGAAGGTCGCCGCCGTCAAGGCCCCGGGCTTCGGCGACCGCCGCAAGGCCATGCTGGAAGACATCGCCATCGTCACCGGCGGCCAGGTCATCAGCGAGGACATCGGCATCAAGCTTGAGAACGTCAAGCTGAACATGCTGGGCAGCGCCAAGAACGTGAAGATCGACAAGGACAACACCACGATCATCGACGGCGCCGGCAAGAAGGCCGACATCCAGGCCCGCGTCGCCCAGATCAAGGTCCAGATCGAAGAGACCACCAGCGACTATGACAAGGAAAAGCTGCAGGAACGCCTGGCCAAGCTGGCCGGCGGCGTTGCGGTGATCCGCGTCGGCGGCGCCACGGAAGTCGAGGTCAAGGAGCGCAAGGATCGCGTCGATGACGCCCTGAACGCCACCAAGGCCGCGGTCGAGGAAGGCATCATCCCGGGCGGCGGCACCGCCCTGCTCTACGCCATCAAGGCGCTGAAGGATGTGACCGGCGACAATGACGACCAGACCCAGGGCATTGCCATCGTGCGCCGCGCGATCCAGTACCCGATCCGCCAGATCGTCTCCAACGCCGGCCAGGAAGCCTCCATCGTGGTGGGCAAGCTGTCCGAGCAGAAGTCCAACACCTTCGGCTACAATGCCCAGACCGGTGAGTATCAGGACTTCATCGAGGCCGGCATCATCGACCCGACCAAGGTCGTGCGCGTGGCGCTGCAGAACGCCGCGTCGGTGGCGGGCCTGCTGATCACCACCGAAGCCATGATCACCGACCGTCCCAAGAAGGAAGCCGCGCCGATGGGCGGCCCCGGCGGCGGCGGCATGGGCGGCATGGGCGACATGGACTTTTAACGCCCCTGTCATGGCCCGCCCCGCGCGGGCCATCCAGCCCAATCAAAATGCGGAAAGGCCCGGTCACCCGACCGGGCCTTTCTGTTTTACGCGCGCCCGCCGCTATAATAGCCGCCATGAGGAAGATCGCCTCCGGCCATATCGCATTCTGGGAGGGCGGCAGCCTCTGGGTTTTCGATATCCCCTCCTCGCCCGGCGCGCCCAGCCGCAACGCCACGCACGCCCACCACGCCTTCCAGCTCACATTTTCCCTCGGCGGCTCGTTCGGCCTGCACCTGAAGGATCGCGTCCTGCCCGGCCCGGCGGTGCTGGTCGCGCCCGACACGCCGCACGCCTTCGAGGCATCCGGCCTTGTGGCCCTGCTGTTCGTCGAGCCGGAAAGCCATGCCGGCCGCGCGCTGACCAGGCTGGCGGCGGGCAGCCCCGCCACGCCCATCGGCGCCGAACAGACCCGCCAGGCGCAGTCGCTGATCGGCGAGGCGTACGGCGCCCCCGCACGCCGCGCCGCCCTGCGACAGACCGGCATGGAGATCTGCCGCCGCATCGCCGGGCATGTGCAGACTGTCGACCTCGACCGGCGCGTGCGCCGGATGATCCGCTGGGCCAACGAAAATCTGGAGGGCACGCCCGCCATCAACGCGGCGGCCGGCCAGGTCGGGCTTTCGCCCAGCCGCGCCAGTCATCTGTTCGTGGAGCAGACCGGCCTGCCCTTCCGCGCCTATGTGCTGTGGCTGCGCCTGGTCCGCGCGGTCGATGCCCATGCGGGGGGCCTCAGCCTGACCGAAGCCGCCCACCAGGCCGGTTTCGCCGATTCCGCCCACCTCAGCCGCGCCTTCCGCCGCATGTTCGGGCTGCCGGCGGCATCGCTGGAATTGTCGTAGCTGTTCCGTTCAAGCTGCCGGCGCGGGGTGGATGTAGCTATCGGGCGTCCGCTACGGACCCACGCAATTCCAACCGAGAGAGAACGCAAATGGTCAACACCCTGAAATCCTTCTTCGCCCGCATGACCAATACCGGCTGCGGCTGCGGCCCCACCTGCCGCTGCGGCGATGCCTGCCGCTGCAAGACCGACGGCCCCTGCTCCCCCGCCTGCCGCTGCGCCAACTGATCGACGGCGGCGATCTTCACTGCCTGTCATGGCCCGGCAGCGAGCGGCGAAGCCGCGAAGCGCGACCGGGCCACCCAGGTTCTACTTGCGGAAAGGCCCAGTCACCCGACCGGGCCTTTTTGTTTGCGCCACGTCCACTCGCCCCCTGTCATCCCGGGCGCGGCGCAGCACGCAGTGGTGCGCCGCAGACCCGGGACCCGATCACACCCCGGACCCGATCAGTCCCGGCAACAGATCGTGCCAGTGCGGATTGCCTTCTTCGATCAGCGCGATCTTCCAGTCCCGCCGCCAGCGCTTCAGCCGCTTCTCGCGCGCAATGGCGTCTTCGATGCGGCCATGCTGCTCGAACCAGACCAACCGCTTGACGTCATACTTGCTGGTGAAGCCAGGTACCTGGCCGTCCCGATGTTCCACGGCCCGGCGCAGCAGGTCGTTGGTGACGCCGACATACAGCGTCCCATGGGGCTTGCTGGCCAGCAGATAGACGAAATAGTCATGACCGCGCATGCCGCACCATGGGTCCCGGCTCGCGCGCTTCGCGCTTGGCCGGGATGACACTGGAGTGTGAAGGAACGCCTTCGCCCTGTCATCTTCCCTGTCATCCCGGGCGCACCGCAGCACGCCCCCTGTCATCCCGGGCGCGGCGCAGCACGCAGTGGTGCGCCGCTGACCCGGGACCCAACTTCCGACGGAAAACCCCGGTGCCCCGCACCGGGGTTTTTCATTTGCCGCACCCGCTGTCATGGCCCGGCAGCGAGCGGCGAAGCCGCGAAGCGCGACCGGGCCACCCAGCTTCTTCTTAATGCTGAACGGCCCGGTGGAAACACCGGGCCTTTTTGTTATGCTGGCGTCGTCCAAGTAGGAGCGGATATGTCGGTATCACCGCAGGGTATAACCGCTTACAAATTCGAGAATGTGTTGATTGTCGGTATCGAGCGAGAGGCGAAAATTCTTAACCTCAAGCTGGACCAGTACATGCGTAAAATCGAAGATGGCATTCGAAATTCTGCGCTTGGCGAACCTCTAAAAACTCAAGTTCTAACCAATCTTGACGTTATATCTTACAAAGGCCTTCAGGTGGTGCGAGTTCGTATTCCCAAGCAGGGACACCCGAGTTTTGTCGGCGACGATTGCTTTGTAAGGTCGGGGTCCTCCACTATGAAGGCAACGGGGCCACAGATCGCGGCGGTGACCGGCCTTTTTAAATGAATGGAATTCCGGGGACACAATACTTATCTGCCCCCGAACAAGAACTTCGTGTTACCCGGGTGGCACGCCTTCGCGGACCATGACAGAGCGGATAACTGCTATCGCGCCCGTCCGCTGCGCTGGACAGCAGGTGGATAGCGAAACTTTTTCGACATCGGATCGGAACGGGTTTGCCGCGCGGCGGGCTCGCACAAACTCGCGGCGTTGGCTTGGCTTTCCTGGCGAGCCACAGCGAGCCTTGGAAAAGCTTGCCCCACTTCGAGCGAAGCGAGGGTGGCGCCGCCCGAAATCGCCCACCGGGCGATTTCGCCCGCGGTGCTGTCGCGTCTGATAGCGGGTGGAAATCTCTATCCACCCTTCCTGTCCACAAAACTTGCGCCTAGCTTTCCGCCTGACTGTCGCGTGCAGATGGCTTCCCTCTGCTCCGGACGCGGCAGTCATCGCGAGGGCGGCAGACTAGTCACCTGCCCGCCCTCGCGACTTTCAAATCTCCGCAAGGAACGGCTGATGGAATTTGCCCCGCATCACGATCCCGCAAGGCGCCGCTCCCTGGTGGGGGAATTCCGGGGATTCGGTGACGATTACGGCGTAATGGCGGGCGCCGGTTGCGCCTTGTCCACCTCCGTTGCAGCTTGTCCCCGCTGGATAACCGGGAGGGGGCCGGAAAAAAGGTACGTTTTTCCCCGCCGCATTCCCCGCTTTCGCCTCCGCCGGACGGTGGAGGACGGCCGCGCGCCTTTCCACCACCGGCTACAGCTCCAGCTTCAGCACATCGCGGAAATAGTTGGCCGTGATCCGCGCGCTCTCCTTGGGCGGCCGCCAGGGCGAGGCGTCCAGCTCCACCACCAGGAAGCCGCGCCACCCGATGGCGTCCAGGTTCGCCATGATGGCGGGGAAATCCACCCCGCCCGTGCCCAGGGGATAGAAATAGGGATCGTTCATCATGTTGCGTCCCCGCTCGGGCACATGTTTGGTGCCGCCGCGATCTTCGGGCGCGGTGTCCTTGAAGTGGTACTCCACCACCCGGTGGCCCAGCCGCTTTCCCAGCGCCACCGGGTCCATCCCCGCCATGGTGACGTGGCCGGTATCCAGCACCAGGCCGACATGGTCGGGGTTGGTGTTCTCCATCACATAGTCGATCTCGTTCAGGTTCTGGATCTGGCTGAACAGGTGGGCATGCACGCCAAAGCGGATGCCCAGCTCTTCCTTCATGCGCCTGCCCAGCATGTCGAGCGTGATGGCGATCTCTTTCAGGTCGGCCAGGGTCGTGCCCTCCGGCCGGCGCCGCCCGGTGTTGGTCTTCTGGTGGTCGCAGCCGAAGCGCCGCGAAAACCGCGCCATGGCGAAATGGCTGTCGATCATGCGGCTGCGCAGCGCCGGATCGGCGAAGTCGGTCGGCTCGCCCAGCACGCCGCCGGTGACGCATGAGAATTGCAGCCCGATCTCGTACATCCGGTGCATCAGCCCTTCGGCGTCGTCGGGGAAATAGACCTCGTTCGGCTCGGGCGGGCCGCTGCCCTTGTAGACATAGCCGTCGGGCCAGACCTTGTAGGGACCGGGCTGCTCGTTGCCCATGCCGGGCGGGCGGGTCTGTTTGCAGAACGAGGTGCCGAACACCTCGACATAGCGGTAGCCGACCTCCCGCGCCTCGCGGAAGGACTTGAACAGGTGGCCCGCCCAGCCGCCCGCCGCCCCGGTGGTGTGGCCGATGCGATAGCGCTGCTGCTGTTCGTGGAAGACCTGGGGCTTCAGCGGGCCTTCACAGGTCTGCGCGGCGGCGGGCGCACCCGCAATGCCGGCCACACCAAGCCCCGCCAAGCCGGCATTGGTCAGGAATTGCCTGCGTTCCATGACGCCCCTCCCCTTTTCTGTTTTGCGGCATCGTACGGGCGCGTGCCGCCGCGCGGCAAGCCATCTCCCGGGCCAGCGGTTCCCTCCGCAAAGGAACCATGTCTCCACCGCGCCGTTGAATGGGCGTGGGGCCAGTGCCGGTGATCCGGCATGGCTTATTTGTGGAGAGGTTCCATGCGTAGACCCCTATTATTCCTGGGCGCGGCGGCCGTTTTGGGCTTGGCTGCCCTGCCCGCCTCGGCCGACGTCCGCCAGCTGGGCTCGGTCAACGTTTCTGCCGATCGCTACACCCATGTGCGCTGGTCCCGGTTCGAAGGAGAGGTGGCGCGCCTGCGCTTCGTGCCGCAAAACGACACGGTGGATTGCGACCATATCAACGTGACCTACCGCGACGGCACCACGCATGAAGTTTTTTCGGGCGTGCTGGTGAAGGACTCAATCGAAACCGTGACCTTCCCGGAAGGCGACAGCCGCATTGCGCATGTCGACTTTTCCTGCAAGGCGCAGGCCCGCGATGGTGCACGCATTGCCCTGTCGGCGCTGTCGGAAGGTGACAGCTATACCTCCGGCCCCCAGATGTGGCAGCGCGAAGCCAATGTCGCCACCCACAGCATACCAACGCCGAACGATCGACTGCATTCAGTGCGCGCCTATGAAGGCGACATTTCCGGCGGTAACGCCTACGTCACCCATTAAGCCACTCGCGCCCGTGCCGGTTGTGTCGGGCCTTCTCTCTTGAGGCCATGACAAATGCGGCCAGCGCGGGTTAAGCATGTCCGGTTTCGATTCGGGCGTGCTGATGGGTGAACCCTTGACCGGGATGGAGCGGATATTCCGCCTGGGCATGATCCTGCTGGGTGTGGCGGGCGCTGCCTATCTGGCGCATCGGCTGATAACGGGGAGCCTGGAAAATGACACCAGCGCGGTCCCGGTTCTACGGACCAGCGCGGTGGTCGAAGGCCCTGCCGGTCATGGCTATCAGTACGTGGCCGCTCCCGGCGTGAGCTGGGACTTTGCGCGCGACGCGGCCCGCGGCCACCACTGGCATGGCATGACGGGCTATCTGGCCACCATCGACAACGAAGCCGAATTCGATTTTATCGTCAGCACTGCCTTCAGCCGCCAATATCCGGACGTGACCTATCTGGGCGGGCGGCAGACCGCTGCTGGCGAGTGGCGCTGGGTGACCGGGCCTGATGCGATTGACGATGGCGGCAAGGGCCGGCTGTTCTGGAAAGGTTATGAAAATGGCTCGGTCCAGCCGGGCGCCTTTGCGCACTGGATGGCCACCGCCTTCAGTCATGGCGGCAAATGGGATGTCCGCAACGTCTGCTGCGTGACCCTTTTTTCCTATCACCGGCCGCAGTTCAGTACCTCGCTGGGCAATGGCGACCGCGACGAAGGCGTCTCGGGCTATCTGGTGGAATTCAGCCGGTAAGCTATTTCACGAAATCCACGATGATCGAGATTGGCCGCCCCTGGCTGCGCGGATCGTGCGGAAAGGCGCGCCAGACGAACATCTCATCGTCGGGCACCGGCTCGCAGATGTGATTGTCGTCGTCCAGCCACGCCTGCCAGAAGCGGATGGCGCAATGGCGGATATTCGAATGCACGATAAGGTGCAGAACTGTTTCGTAGCGGGGAAACCAGATATGCGAATCGCCGCCCGCGGCGAAGCGAACCCGGGCCTGGGCACTGGCAGGATCGTAATAGGCGCTCGCGCCCATCATCAGGTCGCCAACCACTTTGCCGCGATGGTCATAAATCGATCGCTTCTTGAGGACCGGCGAGCGGTAATCGGGCACACTCAGCCGGAAGACGCCGCCTGGCTTCAGCACACGGTAGACCTCATCCAGAACGAAGCCGACGCGAGTGAATGGAATATGCTCGAAGACATCCTGGGACTGGATCTTGCGGATGGAGCTGTCGGCGAAGGGCAGCGGATCCGTCATCGCATTGTGCGCGATTTCCCGGTCATGGGCAGGGTTCAACGCCAGGCCAATAAAATTGGCGATCTGATACTGGCGCTCCTGGAGACTCAGGCTGCCGAAATATAGAAATGGATCGTCCACGCCCAATATCCTTTCGTCGGCCGGACTAAATCATAGCGTGGCCGAAAGCGTCAAAATCGCGGTAATCCCGCCGGCGTCCGGGAACGCTGCCGCCGCGGTCACGTTACCCCAGGGTGAGGGCACCATCGGCGCAATTTGCGCGCCAGGGCGCATGCGCGTCCTTCGAAAAATGGAGATTGCAGGATGAAGAGAAGCAGCATCGGCGTTCTGACGGCAGTGTTGTGCTGTGCAGTCACGCTTCCGGCGATGGCGGCCTGGGACAGGATCGGCGAGGTGCGAGTCGGCGGACGGCATGATCGTGACACACAGCCGGTGCGGTTGGGCGGGCCGGTGGAAGGCCTGCGTCTGGAAGCCGACCACAACAATGTCATGTGTCGTTCTGTCGTCGCCAGGTTCGGCAATGGCCGGGACCGGATAGTTTTCCAGGGCGAGCTGCGCCCCGGCCAGCCGCGCATGGTCGATCTGCCCGGCGACCGCCGCAACATCCGGTCGCTGGCGTTCGACTGCGGCGTCCGCGGGCCCCGCGATGCGGTCATACACGTGTCTGCCGATGTCGGCCGCTATCGCAGCGACTGGCAGCGCAACCCCGACTTTGGCCGGGTCTGGTCCCGCATGTTCAACTGGGGCAGCAACATGGCCAATGACTGGCGCTATCTTGAAAGTGTCAGCTTCGAAGGCCGCCGCGACCGTGAGAACAGTTTCGCCGGATGGAGGGGCCAGGATGTCGACGCCGTCGCGCTCAAGCCGCTCGACGCCGATGCCCGCTGCAGCCGGGTGACCGCCCGGTTCGGCAACGGCCGCACGCAGACGCTCAATGTCAATAATGGCGATTATCTGCGCCGGGGCCAGTTCTACAAGTTGGACCTGCCCGGCCGGGTACGCGACCTGCGCAGCCTGAACATGCGCTGCCGCGCGAGCGACGCCCGGCGGGTGACGATCCAGATATTCACCAGCAAGGGCTAAGGCGGGCATATCGGATATGGAAGAGCCCGGCGGCGGCTCCGCCGGGCTCTTATCCGCGCAGATAAGGTTCCACCCTGCCCTTGTATTTGACGGTCATGGGATTGCCGTTGCGGTCCACGGTCTTGCCCACGGCCAGGCGCACCCAACCCTCGCTGACGCAGTATTCCTCGACATTGTTGCGGTCGATGCCGTTGAACAACACGCCCACGCCCCGCTCAAGCAATTCCGCATTGTGGTAAGGGCTTTTGGGGTTGGTGGAAAGCCGGTCCGGCAGCGGCTGCGAAGAACTCGCGGCAGAAGGATTGGCGTCGGGCGTGTCTGTCATGGAAGTCTCGCCAATGGGATCGCCGGGCCTCCTAGCCCCAAACCGGCACGGCACTCAAGCCCCTTATGACATCAGGGTTGCAACCGCGCCGCTTTGCCTCTCAAGTCCCATCCCGCAATCCACCAGGAAATCGTCCATGGCCTTCGATATTTATGACGCGTCCATCCCCGGCCTGATCCACATGCTGCGCAGCCTCTCGACGATCCTGGCCAAGGGCGAGGCCCATGGCGGCATCGATCCGTCCGAGGCACGGCTGGCGCCCGACATGCTGCCGCTGAAGGCCCAGGTCTATATCGCCACCGACGGCGCCAAGGGCTGCGGCGCGCGGCTGGGCGGCGTGGATATTCCCAAGTATGAGGATGTGGAGACCAGCTTCGCCGACCTGCGCGCGCGGGTGGCCAAGACCATCGACTTTCTCACGGGCCTGGACCGCGCGGCCTTCGCCGGGGCGGAGAACAAGCACATCGTGCTGAAATTCCCGTCCACCACCCTGGAATATTCCGGCGGCGACTATGTCACCCGCTTCGTGCTGCCGAACGTCTATTTCCACATCACCACCGCCTACGACATCCTGCGCAACAAGGGCGTGGCGCTGGGCAAGAACGATTATCTGGGTGGGTGACGAACGGCGCGCGGTCACGCGCGCGAGCATGTCCGGTGGACATGCGAGAGTGAGGAACGCCCTGAGCGCAAGCGAAGGGCCGGAGAGCCGCCCCGCGCCAAATCTTTTGCCAACGCCGCGAGCTTGAGCGAGGCGCCGGAGAGCTGTCCGCCACAAGCGCGAACCCAATTCTGCACCGACCTGTCAAACAGCGCCCATGCGGAAGCGGCCGCAAGGGAAGATGCGGAGACGGCGTGGCCGGGGCCGCGAAGGCGGCCATGTGTGATCTGCCGCTGCTTTTCACAGCGGCGGCCTTCCTTTCGGAAAGCCCGCTTGAAGCCTTTCGGCCCAGCCACGCCCGGCGATTTTCGGCCGCTTCAGGCTTCGACCAGCATCGCAAGCGGACATGTGGGTAGTGCCAAGCCTTGCCCACATGGCGCCGCCTCCCGAAAGGGGGCGGCTACGCTCACTCAGTCTCCCATCCCGGCCGGCGTCCCGCAGGACCTCCAAAAGGGACGGACTGTCGCCCCACCCCATCCAGGGTGAAACGCCCGCTGCACGATCGTCTCGTGCCTCTTGACCCCAGCCGTGCGTCACGACCCGAAGCCTCGAGGGATTCCTGTTGCGACCTCGTGATACCTGCAGATACGTCACGCCTGCAGGCTTCACGACGCCGGCCTGCCCCCCGTTCAGACGCCCGGAACGTCTCCGCATGGAGCAGACGGGGGAAAGCTAGGCGCGGATTTTGTGGACAGGAAGGGCGGCAAAAGATTTCCACGCCCTGTCCACGCGCGCGGGCACGGATAGCCTGGAAAAGCGCCTCGCGAAATCCAACGGCTATCCAGCGGCTTCGCGCGCCGCCGCTGCGTGTATCAATTAAGTAGTGTGTCTCCGGAATTCGCTGGGATGGCTTGGGGACAGATGCTCCTGTCACCGTATTTCGCGTCGAATTGAGTACTATGCCCCGGAATTCTCCCTGTGGAGAAACGCTTGGAGACACCGGGCCCCCTCTCGCAAGCCTTTGATTTAACCTCTATTATGCTGATTTGGGGAAAGGACTTATGTTATTGCGGGCTGAGGGACGCGAGAAAAGACCTGTGCGAAGAGCCTTCCTCCGTTGGGCAGGAAGCAAGAAAAAGCTTATCCCGCGCCTCGAACAGTTCTGGAATCAAAATTACTCGCGCTATGTGGAACCGTTCGCCGGATCGGCTTGCCTATTCTTTGCCGTTGCTCCCACCAAGGCTGTGTTGGGCGATAACAATCGCGAACTCATCAATGTCTATCGTGTTCTGCGCAAAGACCCAGAACGCATGCACAGGCGCCTTATCGGGATACCCCGTGAGAGGGATAGTTACTATCGCTGGCGCGCCAAAGATCCGAAAGCGCTGGATGCGGAGACCCGCGCATTGCGTTTTGTCTATCTAAACCACAATTGCTTCAATGGCATCTACCGGACCAACGTTGACGGCAACTTTAACGTTCCCTTTGGCTCGAAACTCGCTACCTATTTATCCCGCCAAGAGTTCGTTGGCTGCTCTGACGCGCTGTCCAGCGTCAAACTAGTGGCCGGCGATTTTGAAGACACCCTTGCGAACGTCACAAAAGGCGATTTCGTGTATCTCGATCCCCCTTACGCAGTTACGTCGCGGCGTGTCTTTCGAGAATACGGCAAGAAGCCCTTTGCCACCGACGATGTGGAAAGGCTTAGCGCCGAACTCCAGCGCATCCATAAGCTTGGCGCACATTTTGTAGTTTCATATGCTGACTGCAAAGAAGCAAGAGTGCTCGCCGCCAACTGGAATTCTCAGAAGTTCTTAGTCCAACGTCACATTGCTGGTTTTTCGGACCACCGAACGCGCTCCTTTGAGTGGATTATCTATAATATGCCAACACCCCACTAGGTTGGTGGAATGAGAGGGCACAATGGCTTCAGATGAAGCAGTGCACGCTATCGGCGTAAAGCAACTTCCGATCAAATCTTTACAGCCAAACCCGCACAATCCACGTCTCCTTTTCGATCGTGCGGACATGGACATTCTGCGCTCGTCTATCGAGCGCGTCGGCATATTGGTGCCGCTCACCGTTTATCGCGAGAAGCGCACCGGCATCTATCGCATTCTCGATGGCCAGAGGCGCTGGATTTGTGCCCAAGATGCCGGGCTGCAGGAAATTCCGGTCAACGAAGTCTCGGAACCATCGCTCGTCCAGAACATCGTGACGATGTTCCAGATTCACAAGCTCCGTAAGGATTGGGAGCTCATGCCCACAGCCCTCAAATTAGAACTTCTCATGCGTGAACTTGGAGAAAAGGGGGAAAAGCGGCTCGCCGCCCTCACGGGCTTGGACGAAGCAGTTGTCGTTAGATGCAAGAAACTCCTGTCGTATCCGAAGCGATATCAAGACCTGATGCTTGATCCAGACCCCAACAACCGGGCGAAAGCGGACTTCTTTATTGAACTCTACGTCGTTGTAACTGATCGCAACGTCAAAAAATTTGACTGGTTCAGCCGAAACAAATTCACGGATGCAATGCTCGCAAAATCAGAGGCGAAGTCACTGCGCTCGGTAACAGAATTTAGAACGGTAAAGCAGCACATCAACAATGCTGCCAAGGACAAGAAGCTGCCGTTGATATCGCGCCGACTACGCGAATTTGCAAACGATCCCACTTTGACGATTTCTCACCTAGAAATTCAGTCTGCCCAAGTCGCTGCCGCTGCCAGAAACCTGGCCAAGTCTGTTGACGCGATGACGGTACAGTTGTCGGAACTCGACACAGATGAGTTTTATGGCGAAGACGATCTCTGGGACAAGCTAGAGCAGCTATCCAAAGTCATTAGAAATACACTCCGCAAGGTTGGCAGGAGGCTTGATTGAAGGCTCCGCAGCCCGTTGGGACACCAATAAACGCGCAGCGGCGGCGGCGTTGGACCAACAACTTCGCCACATACAGGCATCAGGTTTCAGAGCAAACGGTCTCCGATTGGCTTGACCAATTTTCTAATGATCACCGCGACGTGGCCGCTCGGTTGTTAGATGTTGTCGATTTCTATTCGGTGGACCGCATATCAGGAGCATTTCGTACCGCCCTTGCCGCGCTCCCCGATTGGCACAAGGACCACAGGAAACGAAAAGGAAAATGGCGCTTCGCTGGATTGTCACACAGTGCGGGCGAAAGCGCCGACGCCATGATGCATCGTTTTCGCATTGCAAGCGGTTTGGATGGAAGGAAATGGGACGATCTCTTTATCCATCCTAGCCAAATTCTCACCGAGAAATTAGGTGCCGACGATACATTGGTGTTGATTGACGATTTTGTCGGAACAGGTAATTCAGTGTGCTCGGCATGGGATAAGAGCTTTTCCGAATTAGTATTCGATATCGGTAAAGTTTATCTAATGGTAGTCGCAGCCACCAAGGTGGGGCGTCTCAAAGTAGAAAACGAGACTTCCATGACATGCGTCGCCGGTCAGGAGCTAACCGGCGCGGATAACTTCTTCGCTGCTCAGTGCGGCGTATTTTCGAACGATGAAAAGGCTGCGGTCATGGTCTATTGCCAGAAGGCTAACAAGAAGGAACCAAAGGGCTATAAGGACTGCGGCTTGGTTCTAGCATTCCAGCATCGCTGCCCAAATAACACATTGCCCATCTTCCACATGAACACCAATCGCTGGACTGGACTGTTCCCTCGGCACGGCTAAGACGGTTGCTATCGCGGAGCCGCTATAACATGGGAAAATCCCGGAACATAACACTTGGTCGACTTCGCCGGACGGCCGATGCGAATCTGAGACATGGCGCGGGTGATGGCGTCCGGCATTCCCAATCATCCGATCCTGCTTAAGACCCACGATCCGGCGCATTGTGCCTTCAGTCCGATCGCCTTCGCCATGTTCATGCGGAAAGAATTGGGGCCAGAGCCGATTTACCTGATCTCCCCATCACTCGCCGCCCAGCCAGCGGGACAATTCCGGGGACACAATACTGAATTCGGCGGGCGTCATAGCAATCGCATCCGCCGCTTCTTGGGCGCGCCCCCGGGCTTGCCCGCGCGCCGGCCTGCCGTCGACCTTCCTTTCAAGTTTGCGGAAGGTGGCAGCGCCCAGGGGCGGCGGGTTGGTCACGCCGATGCAGAGCGTGCCGTTGCGCTGGCTGGCAAGGATTTAGATATGTTAGGTTTTCGGCATTACGCCTGTCGCCCTGGATGGCCCACGTAAAGTGGGCCATGACATCTTGGGGGAATTTCCGGCATGACCTCCCGCATCTCTCGGTCAGCCTTTCAGCCGCCCCCTCACTCCCCGCCCAGATACGACGCCAGCGCGTCGATCTGGCCCGGCATCAGCTGCATGGCGGTGTGGTTCATCGGGCCATGGACCCGCGCCACCAGGTTGAAGGCCCAAAGCTGTTCGGCCAGATAGTCCTTGCGCTGCCCGGCAAGACGGGGCCCGGCATCACTTCCTTCGCCATTGGCGCCATGACAGGACCGGCAGGGCGTAACGCCCTCGTCCGGCAAGCCGTTTTCATAGAGCTGCCGTCCCAGCGCGGCCTGCGGACCGGGAACGGCCTTGTCCGCCGGCAGGTCCGCATAATGGCGGGCGATCCGGCGCCTTGCGGCATCGTCCAGCCGGTGCGCGTTCGACCACATGACCTGCAGGCTGTGCGGCGACTGGTCCAGCGCGCTGGTCATCGCGCCCAGCCGGCCCACCAGATAGTCATAGCTCTGCCCGTTCAGCCGGGGCGTGGCGCTGGTCCGGCCGCGCGCACCCGGCGCGTGACAGCTTTCACAATGGGCAAGGGTGTCCTGGGCCGTCTGTTGGGCTGCGGCAGGCAGCAGCGTCCCCATCAGCAATGGCACGATCAGCATCTTTCGCACGGCGCGTTCCCTCCCCGGATGCGGGGGCGCGGGCTGCGCCCCGCCCGGCAAAAAGCCGGGACGCATTGGTGAAAGACGCCGGGGGCAAAGTCATTGATCGGGCGCAAGGCCGCGCAGGCCGGCCGGCTCAGCGGCGGTCGTAATCGTCCCGGTCGTAGCCACTGCGGTCGCGGTCGTAACGGTCGCGGTCATACCGGTCCCGATGATCAAAACGGTCACGGTCATACCCGCGATGACCGTAATAGCCGTCGCGGTAATAGCCGTCGCCATAATAGCCGCCCCGATAATACCCGTCGTCGTAATAGCGCCCGGCGCAGGCGGTCAGGCCCAAGGCGGCAAGCGCCAGTGCGAGCAGTGCTGTCCTGTGCATGGTGGTCTCCTTGCGGACCCCTCTCATAGGGCTAACGCCCCGCCGGCCATTTGGATGCGTGAAGCTGAAACCCTGGCCCGGCAACAAAAAGGGGCCGGAAACCGGCCCCTTTGCGTTTCACGTTCCCGCCGTCATGGACTGGCGGCTGGCGCTGCCTTGGGCGGCGGGCCGAACTTGCCCAGCACGCAAATCTGCCCGGACTGCAGCACGCGCAGGCTCTGCTGGCCCTCGCAGACTTCCGAGGGGCCGCGCACCGTCCATTCGAAACCATTGAACTTCAGGTCGGGACATACGCCCTGCAGGTGATTGTAGAGCACCCGGCCGTCCCGCATGGTGAACTTCATGATCTTGCCATCATCGGACTTGGCACTCTGGATGTCGCGAAGCTGCAGGCAGATGGGGGGGGCTGCCAGCGCGGCGGTGGTGGAAAACACCCCCGTCAGCAGAAGCACCGCAAACGACAGTTTCATTCAGACCTCCTGTTGAGGCGTACGGACCCCTCCGTGTTTTCAAATATGAGCATTGCCCGCCCTCCCCGCAAGGGCGCCCCGGGAGGCGGTCCGCACCCTTGACGGGACAGGCCGGGACGTCCAAAGGTCCGGCCGGTTTGACGTTTTTCCCAGGAGATGCCTTCCATGTCCGCCCCCGCCAGTGCCTCGCAGGTGACCGTGACCTTGCCCGACGGCAAGGCGCTGACCTTCGCGCGCGGCGTGACCGGCGGGGAGATCGCCGCCGCCATCGGCCCGGGCCTGGCCAAGGCCGCCCTGGTGATCGAGGTGGACGGCAAGCAGTGGGACCTTTTCCGCCCCATCGAGCAGGATGCGAAAATCCGCATCATCACCCGGAAGGACCCCGAGGCGCTGGAGCTGATCCGCCACGACATGGCCCATGTGCTGGCCATGGCGGTGCAGGCGCTTTACCCCGGCACCCAGGTGACCATCGGACCGGCGATCGAGGACGGTTTCTATTACGACTTCGCGCGCGAAGAGCCCTTCACGCCCGATGACCTGCCGAAGATCGAAGAAGAGATGCGCAGGATCATCAAGGCGGGGCTTCCCACCCGTCGCGAGGTCTGGCCGCGCGATGCGGCCGTCGATCACTTCAAGGGCATCGGCGAAACCTACAAGGCCGAACTGATCCAGAGCATTCCGGCGAATGAAGATGTCTCGATCTACTGGCACGGCGACTGGCACGACCTGTGCCGCGGGCCGCACTTTCGCACCACCGCCGAGCTCGGCGACGCCTTCAAGCTGACCAAGATCGCCGGCGCCTATTGGCGGGGCGATTCAAGGAACGCGCAGCTTCAGCGCATCTATGGCACCGCCTGGCGCGACAGGAAGGAACTGGACGCCTATCTGGAGCGCCTGGCGGAGGCGGAAAAGCGCGACCACCGCAAGCTGGGGCGCGAGCTGGAGCTGTTCACCTTCTCGCCCGATGTGGGCGCGGGCCTTCCTTTGTGGATGCCCAACGGCATGGTGATCCGCCAGGAGCTGGAATTCCTGGCGCTGCAGGAAGAACGCAAGGACGGCTATCGCCGGGTGGCGACGCCGCATATCGCCAAGGAGGCGCTGTACTACCGGTCGCGCCACCTGCCCTATTACGGCGAAGGCATGTATGCGCCGCTGGACATTGACGGCGAGAATTACCGCCTGCGTCCGATGAACTGTCCGCACCACCACCTGATCTATGGCGCAGGCCGGCATTCCTATCGCGAATTGCCCATCCGCATTGCCGAATACGGCCAGGACTATCGCTATGAGGCGTCTGGCGGCCTGTCGGGGCTGATGCGGGTGCGCGGCTTCTGCATGAACGACGCACACATCTATTGCCGCTACGACCAGGCCAGGGACGAGTTCATCCGGGTGATGAAGCTGCACGCCCGCTATTACGACCTTTTGGGCATCAGCGAATACTACATGCGCCTGTCGCTGCCCGACCTGGACAAGCTGGATAAGTATGTCGACCAGCCGCAGAAGTGGCTGGACGCGCTGGCGATCATCCGCCAGGCGATGGACGAGTCCGGCCTGAAATATGTCGAGGGCAAGGGCGAGGCGGCCTTCTATGGCCCCAAGATCGACTTCATGATCCGCTCCGCCATCGGCACGGAATACACCATCTCGACCAACCAGCTCGACTTCCTGGCGACCCAGACCTTCGACCTGTCCTATATCGGCGAGGACGGGGCGGACCATCCGGTCTATGTCATCCACCGCGCGCCGCTGGGGACCCATGAGCGCTTTACTGCCTTCCTGATCGAGCATTATGCCGGCGCCTTCCCGGTCTGGCTGGCGCCGGTCCAAGCCCGGGTGATCCCGATCTCGGAGAAGGTCGAGGAATATGCCCGGACGGTGCTGGAAACCCTGTTCGCCGCCCCGGTGGTGAACGGCACGGCGGGCCTTCGGGTGGACATCGACACCTCCAGCGAGCGGATGCAAAAGAAGATCCGCGACGCCCAGCTGCAGAAAATCCCCTACATGCTGGTGGTGGGCGAGCGGGAGGCGGCCGAGGGCAAGGTGGCCGTGCGCCTGCGCTCGGGCAAGGATCTGGGGGCCATGCCCCTGGAAACATTCGTTGCCAGGATCAAATCCGAGGCGGAATCCCGCCGGGATGTGGCCGAATAGCACTTTGCGGCAGGGCATTTACCCCCTATCTTGGGGTGCGAATCCGGCTTGGTGGCCGGAAGCGTGCAGCCACGCCTGCGCGTCCCGCGAAAGGAACAGCCGACGCCCATGATCGAAACTCGTTTCGCTTGGCCCGTCGGACCAACCGGAACGCAATGGCGCGCGGCTTGAATCAAGGAGAGAGTCATAGTTCCCAGACGTTTTCAGGGTAATCAGCCCCCGCCGGCCAAGGATGGCCCGCGCATCAATGAAGAGATCACTTCCCGTTCCTTCCTGCTGATCGGTGACGATGGCCACAAATATGGGGCCCTCGGCATGGACGAAGCCATGGCGCTTGCCGAGGAGAAGGGCCTGGACCTGGTGGAAGTCTCCCCCGATGCCAAGCCGCCGGTCGTCAAGCTGATGGACTATGGCAAATACAAATACGAGCAGCAGAAAAAGGCCGCCGAGGCCCGCAAGCGCCAGAAGGTCATCGAGATCAAGGAGATCAAGATGCGCCCGACCATCGATGATCACGACTATGACGTGAAGATGCGGGCGATGAAGCGCTTCTTCGACGAGGGCGACAAGGTCAAGGTGACGCTGCGCTTCCGCGGCCGCGAAATGGCGCACCAGAACCTGGGCATGGAACTGCTCAATCGGGTCCAGAAAGACACCGAAGTCTTCGCCAAGCTTGAGCAGATGCCCAAGCTGGAAGGCCGCCAGATGATGATGGTTCTTGCGCCCCGATAGGGGCGCAAGAAGCTCGCGCGCCCAAGCGCGAGCCGGAAAGCAAAGGCTCAAAAGAATCCTTGGCCGCCCCTCTCAATCCACGATGGTTTTGTAAGCCACCCGGCCGCTGTGCAGCAGGAAGACAGCGTGCCCGGCAGGCTGGGCCGCATGCGCGGCCAGGAACCCGCCATCGCGCGGGGCGCCGAGCGGCACCACAAGGGCGGTGCAACGGTCCTGGCCCTCGAAGCAGGAGCGGATGGCCGGATCCAGATTGTCGAACGCGCGCGAGGTCATGGGCATGAAATATTCCTGCCCCCCCAGGGCCGACAGCGAACGGGCGCCGTGGCCGGCGTTGAAGCCCAGGCTGGCAAGATCGGACTCGGTGGAGATGTCCACCATCACCTGGGCATAGGCCAATTTGGCGGCGTCCAGCGAGGCATAGCGCGCCCTGGGATCGCCCGCGCCAGACCACAGCGCGCCGGCGATGCATGCCGCCACCACTACCAGCGAGGCGGCAAGCAGCGGGGCCAGCGGGCGATACTTGTTCTGCCGACGCAACAGGGTCGTCATGGTTGAAAGAAAGCCTCGGGTATGCCCACGTCAGGCTTAGCAAAGCCGGAAAATTCGCCAAGCGCAGCATCGCGTCAGGGTAAACGGCTTAACGAATCCAACTCGGCGACCATGCCGTCGCCGAAGTAATAAAGCAGCTCTGCGCGCGCGCCGTCATAGCAGCTCGGTCCGCCCCCTTCGCAGACGAGGCTCCCGTCGGCCGCCTCGTCGGACAATTGCAGCACGCCATGCTCGAAGGTTACGGGAAACAGGGTACTGACCAGCGGCTTGAGCTGGTGATAGTCGATGCCGTTTTCCAGGCACCAGGCATGGATCGCACAGCCGCGCCCCTGCCTGTTGCGAAAGATGCACCCGCCATCACGCACCGCCGTGCGCAGACAGGTGCCGGAGGGAAATTCACCGTCCTGCCGGACTGGTCCGGCAAACCAGTCTTCCACCGGCGCGCCCACCCGTTCCTTGAACGCCTGTGGCGCCGCCTTCAGCCGTTCCGCATTGGCCGCGTCGATGTCGACCCCGTGGCCGCAGCAGGCGTCATGGCAGAAGCCGCAATCCATGCAATGGGTGAAATAGCGTGTGACAAAGATGGAGGTGTCGACCGAATGAAGCATGGGCGCGCCAAGACGGCAGCCATAGGCGCGCGACAGTTTCACCACGCTCATGCCGCAGCCTCCACAATGGCCTGGATCAGGCTGTCGTAATCCATTCCAGCCTCCGCGGCGGCAGCGGCGAAGCCCGCATCGGGAGCGATGCCCGGATTGGCGTTGATCTCAAGGACCAGGGGCTCGCCCGCGTCGGTGACGCGGAAATCCACCCGCACGAATCCCGTCAGGCCGAACATGCCCCACACGCGCATACAGGCTTCACGCAGGCGCGCCGCAAGCGCGGGGTCTTCGCGCTCCACCCCGAACCGGCGCACGGTGCCGACCCAGCCTGCCGAACCCTCGTCCCATTTGGCTTCATACCCGACGATGCGCGGCTTTCGGTCCGGCCAGGCCTCAAAGCCCATTTCCGCCATCGGCAGGATTCGCACGCCATCGCCGTCCTGCAGCAGCGCGATGTTGAACTCGCGGCCATCGATGAATTCCTCGGCAAACCAGCCGCCGCCCCAGCGCGCGGCACAGGCCGCGGCGCGGGCGATTGCCGCATCGCGGCCCATCACCACGCAACCGTCATCCAGTCCCAGCGAGGCATCCTCCAGCGCCGACTTGACAATCCAGCGTCGCCCATCCAGCCCCGGCCAGTGCGGCGGCGTACTCCAGTCGGGCGTGGCAAGCCCCGCGCCGCGAAGCAGTTGCTTGGTACGCGGCTTGTCGTTGGTCAGGTCCATGGGGCCGGCCTCAACGCCCGTGAAGCACAGGCCGCGTTCGGCCAGCATGGCGGGGGCCTGCGGCGCCAGGCGCCCCAGCCCATCCACTCCTTCGACCAGGTTGAAGACGATGTCCGGCCCATGCGCCGCCAGCACATCGTCCAGCGTCTCGGCGCGGAAGGCGGCCCGGCTGGCCGTATGGCCCCTTCGGATCAGCGCATCGGCCACCGCGGCGGCGGCGATCATTGTATCCTGTTCCTCGGGCGGCGCGTCCACGGCAATGTCCGAATGCAGCACCAGGACCCGCATCATCGGCCTTTCAGTTCGGGATGCCGCTTCAGGAACGAATCCAGGAACACCCCGATCAGGTCGTTGTAGGACAGACCCGCATTTTCCGCGATGAAGCAGAAATCCGAATAGCCGGGCCGGAGGCCCGCCAGCGGGTTGACTTCGATGAAACAGGGCCGGCCTGCCACATCTTCGCGCACATCCACCCGCCCGCCGTCCCGGCAGCGCAGCACCCGCCAGGCATCCAGCGCCACCTTGCCCGCCGCGTTGGCCGCCGCGTCCGTGGCGCGCACGATATCCAGCTTGTCTTCCCAGTTCGCCTGCTTGTTCTCAAAGCCATAGCCGTGGCCGACATAGCCCGACTTCTGGACGATCTCCAGCACGCCCAGCACGCGGGCATCCGCGCCGGTGCCGGTCAGCCCCACGGTAAATTCGCGGCCGGGCAGGAATTCCTCCACCAGCACCGGCTGGCGGAAGCGTGCCAGCAGATGGCTGACGGTGCGCGCCAGATCCGCCGGGCCGTCGACGCGGGACATGGTTCCCACGCCCTTGCCCGAGCCTTCCGACAGCGGCTTGCAGAACAGGGGAAATACAAGGCCGATACCCTCGGCGTCCTGCACCTGTTCCACCACCACGAAATCGGCGACGGCCACGCCGGCATCGCGCACCACCCGCTTGGCCATCGCCTTGTCCAGCGACAGCGCCAGCGTCAGGGGGTCGGAGAAGACGTAAGGGATGTCGAAGGCTTCCAGCAGCGCCGGCGCCTGCGCCTCGCGCGCCACGCCCTTCAGCCCTTCGCAGAAATTGAACACCGCGTCCCAGCGCGCACCCGCCGCCAGCCGCGCGGTCAGCGCGTGGATGCCGCCGATGCGTTCGGGTTCATGACCATGATGGGCCAGCGCGCCGCAAATCGCCGCCACGGTTTCCTCGGCATCGAATTCGGCGGCATCTTCTTCGCTGAAGCCCAGCGCCAGATAGTCGGCGCGCAGGTCATAGGTGACGCCGATTTTCATGGGAAGCCGGTTTCCACGGAAAAATCGGGCGCATCAGCGGCCCAAGGTGCCCTGGGGATCGGGGTAGCGGTAGATATTACCCTCGAAATTGCGCAGCAACAGGAAATCGCCGTCACGTCCCATGACCGGATCGGGTGCCAGCTGGATCTTGCCGCCGCCGCCGGGGGCATCAATGCAGAAGATGGGCGTGGCATAACCGGTGGTGTGGCCGCGCAGGGCCGAGATGATCTCAAGTCCCTTCTCCACCGGAGTGCGGAAATGCGCCGAGCCCCGGATGGGATCGCACATGTAGAGATAGTAGGGCTTCACCCGGTTCCTGAGCAGACCGTGCATCAGCGATTTCATCACCGCGGCGTCATCGTTGATGCCCTTCAGGAGCACGGTCTGACTGCCCAGCGGAATGCCGGCATCGGCCAGCCGCGCCACCGCTTCCTGTGTCTCGGCCGTCAGTTCGGCGGGGTGGGTGAAATGAATGCTCATCCACAGGGGATGATGTTTCTTCAGGATGCGGGTCAGCGCCTTGGTGACGCGCTGGGGCGTGACCACCGGCATCTTGGTGCCGATGCGCAGGAACTCGATATGCCTGATGGCCCGCAGCCGGCCGAGCAGCCAGTCCAGCTTGTCGTCGCCCAGGGTCAAGGGATCGCCCCCCGACAGCAGCACGTCTCGGACCTCGGTGTGTTCTTCCAGGTACGCCAGCGCCTTTTCCCACTGGCGGGTCGAGAATTCATACTCTCCGCCGGGATTGCCCACCATCCGCGAGCGCGTGCAGTAGCGGCAATAGGTCGAGCAGGTGCCGGTGACCAGGAAAAGCACCCTGTCGGGATAGCGGTGCACCAGGCCGGGCACGACCGTGTCATGGTCCTCGCCCAGGGGGTCGTCCGCCTCGCCGGGCGTGAGCAGATATTCGTCCGGCGTCATCACATGGGTGCGGCGCAGGGCTTCGCCCGGATTGGCGCGCCCCATCAGCGAGGCGTAATAGGGGGTGATCCCCACGGGCAGCGGCCCGGTATGGCGGGCCACGGCCTCGCGCTCCTCCGGCGACAGCGCGAAGACGCGTTCCAGATCGTCCAGCGAGCGGATGCGGCTGCGCATCTGCCAGCGCCAGTCATTCCATTCCGACGGGCCGGTGCCGGGGTAGAAGCGGCGGTAGAAGGCACGCGAGGCCGGCGCGATGGGAAACAGATGGACCGGCTTGCGGGGTGCCTCGGGCGCGCGCACGGCCTGCGGCGCTTCATGCGGAACCGGCTTGACGATCTTCAGGGAGTCACGGCGACGCGCGACAGGCAGACCCATATGCGGATACCGCTCCCCGGTCCCTTCGCAGCGCGAACGCCCCTTGGCAGTTCATGATGCGCGCGTCAGGTCAGGCGATATTTCCAAGCCGCAGAATATTGTCAAGAGACAGACGGCTTCAGGGGGCGATCCGCCCGACTCGATAAACAGTCACGTGCACGGGCTTGCCGCGCGAATAGTTAAAGCCGCTCAGTGTTGCTTCGGCCTCGGCATCGTCCTGCAGCTCTGCCAGCCGTGCCAGGAAGGCGCCGCGCTCCCGGTCCTCGATCAGCGCGAGTCCACCGCGGGCCGCCGCGGCATCCGCGGCGCCCCGTCCGTCCGTCAGCACCACATCCTTGCCCAAGGCGAAGACCAGGCTTGGCTCCTGGAAGCCGGCCAGTGCCGGCGGCGGGTCACCCGGCCGCGCATGCTCGGCCACCAGTGGAGCCAACCGCGCGCTGACCCATATCCGCGAAAGGCCCGGTGCCACCTCTGCGGTCAGGCCCGGCACGAACACGAACAGCGCGGCCAGCGCCGCCGCCATCGCCAGGCCGTCCCTGCGGGTCAAAAACAGCACCAGCGCCACCAGCGACAGGATCGCACCGGTGCCCGCCAGCGCCAGCAGTCGCCAGTCCATGCCGCTGCCTGCGCCGTACAGGCGCGTCAGAATAATGGGCGCTGCCGCCAGGAGCGCCGCGCCAAGGACGAACTGAATTCCGCCGGCCCAGCGCGCGATCCTGGTGCCCGTCGATGACGGCTGCGGCTGGGCGAGCCACAGCGCCGCCAGGATGGCAAGCGGCGGATAGGCCGCCAGCACATAATGCGGCAGCTTGGTCGGCACCAGCTCCACCAACAGCCACCAGCCGCCAGCCCACACCAGCAGGAAATGGATCATGGGATCGGCGCGGCGCTGGACAGCCGCCACCAGCGCGGGCGCCACGAACAGGATGGTGGGCCAGAAGGTGATGGCCGAGAGCACCAGGAAATAGCCCGGCGGGGCGCCGTGGCTTTCCTGCCCGCCGGCAATCTTGGCGGCGAAGTCGTTGCCGAGCGCCTGCTGGAAGAAGGCACCGTGACTCTGGATGGCGATGGCCAGCAGCCAGGGCGCGACGAGCAGCGCGGCCAGCAGCGTGCCCGACGCAGGCCGCAGCTGCGCCAGCCAGCGCCATTGCCGGTCACGCCATTGCCGGTCCCAGGCCACCAGTCCTGCGACGGTCACGGCCGCCACGCCAAGAGGCACCGGACCCTTGATCAGGATGCCGGCGGCCATCGCCGCCCAGCCCGCCAGCACGAGCCGCGTGGGGACCGCGGGCGCGCCCTCCACACGCGCCGCCCGCCAGACGCGAATCAGGACACCCTGCATCGCGACCACACTGGCCAGCAGCACCGCGTCCGTGGTGGCGATGCTGGCCTCGCCCGTCAGCAGCACGGTCCCCAGCATCAGCACGCCGGCCAGGAATGCCGTCTCGGCCCCCGTCAGCGCCAGCGCGCACCAGACGGTCAGCCATGCCGCCGCGATCCCGCCAAACAGCGAGGGCAGGCGATAGGTCCAGATGTGATGGTCGTCTACCCCGGGGAACTTGTCGGCGATGCCGGTGGCCGCTGCCTGCAGCCAGTAGATTCCCACCGGCTTCTTGTAGCGCGGGACCTGGCCGAAGCGGATGTCCACCAGGTTGCCCGATTCCACCATCTGGCGCGAGGCCTGGGCAAAGCGGCTCTCGTCACGGTCCAGCGGCGGCAGGCTGAGGATTCCGGGCAGCCACAGAAGCAGCCCCAGCAGCGCCAGGACCCAAAAGGGGCGCCGGGCCAGGATCTGCAGTATTCGTGGCGCTTCGGTCATGGGGCCGGACTATGCGTGCCGGGACGAGGGTTGCAAGCCCGCCGCCGGACCGGTGGCGGTGGCCTGTGCGGCCCCTGGCCTGTATAAGGCGCCAGCATTTTTGGGGTCGGGCCCAAGCAACCCCTCGGGAGCCACGAATATTGACGACCACCGCCATCTCCGCGGTCATTCCGGTAAAGGACGAAGCGGGCAATGCCGCTCCCCTCGCCCGCGAGATTGCGGCCGCCCTGAAGCATGCCGGTCCGCACGAAATCATTTTCGTGGATGATGGTTCGGTCGACACGACCGCCGCCGAGCTTCTGGCCCTGAAGAGCGAGATCCCGGCCCTGCGCGTGCTGCGCCACGCCTGCAATCTGGGCCAGAGCCGCGGCATCCGCACGGGGGTCATGGCGGCGAAGGGTGAAATTATAGTCACCCTGGACGGCGACGGTCAGAACGATCCCGCCGACATTCCCAAGCTGCTGGAAGCACTCGCGGCCGATCCGGGGCTGGCGATGGTTTCAGGTGTGCGCGTGAAACGTCAGGATACCGCCAGCCGGCGTCTTGCCTCGCGCATCGGCAACCGCGTGCGAAGCCGGCTGCTGAACGACGGCGCGGCGGACACAGGCTGCGGGCTGAAGGCGTTCCGGCGGGATCTCTTCCTGGCCCTGCCCTATTTCGATCACATGCACCGGTATCTGATCGCCCTGATGCGGCGCGAGGGTTGGCGGGTGGACTTTGTGCCGGTCGGCCACCGGCCGCGCCTGCAGGGCAGGTCCAAATACACCAATCTCAGCCGGATGGTCGTCAGCCTGTCCGATCTGATGGGCGTGCGCTGGCTGCAGCGCCGTCATCGCGGCCCGGCCGGGACAGAGGAGCTTTAACCCATGGGCTTCATGGCGCACTGGTATCATGTGGCGACACAGAACCCGTATGACACCGTCTGGACGGGCATCGGCTTCCTGGGCCAGGCGGTCTTCGGGGTGCGCTTCCTGATCCAGTGGCTGCGCAGCGAACAGGAAGGCCGCAGCGTGATCCCCATCGCCTTCTGGTACTGCAGCCTGGTCGGCGGCCTGGCCAGCTTCAGTTATGTGGTCCACCAGGGCGCCTGGCCGCTGGTGATCGGCCAGGGCCTGCCGTTGCCCATCTATGCCCGCAATATCTGGCTGATCCACCGTGCCCACGCCAAGGTCTCGCCCGCCACCTGATCAGGCCTTGAGCGCGGCATTCGGCGGCGGTTCGCCCGCTATGATAGTCTCAAGCCCGCTTCGCGGAGGACAACATGCTGGGCCCGTTTCCGGTCATCGTGATCGTGGTCGTGCTTTACAATCTCACCCTGTTCGGGGGCGCGGCGGCCGGCCAGCACGACATGTCCGCGATCCTGGGACAGAGCTTTACCATCAGGATGTTCTCCGGCGACGGCTGGAAGGTGACGCTGGGCGATCTGTTCGTCTGCCTTTCGCTGATTCTGCTGTTCGTGGAGGTGCTGAAGGCGACGCGCAGCAACAGGCGCGAGATTCTCAACCATGCCCTCTCGATGCTGACCTTCACCGGCGCGCTGGCGGAATTCCTGGTGCTGAAGGGTTTCGCCACCTCGGTGTTTTTCCTCATCACCGCCATGTGCCTGTTCGACGTGGTGGCCGGCTATACGATCTCGATCATCACCGCCAAGCGTGACATGACCCTTCAGGGCGGGGAGTATCACCCCTGTGGGCGGGAATAACTGTTCCACCCCAGAATGTTAGGGTCTCGTGGCCGTCGGGGACGGGGCGCTTGCGGCGGGCCTCCGGGGCGTGTATGTCCCCTTCCCCAACCCAGCGTGGACAGGTGGCCGAGTGGTTGAAGGCGCACGCCTGGAAAGTGTGTAACGGTGAAAGCCGTTCGAGGGTTCGAATCCCTCTCTGTCCGCCATTAAATATTGAAATACCAAGATAATTTGGAGCATTTCCACCTCGCCCCCGTTTCGACCCCCGGTTTGCATTTGGACTTCGCGGCGAAGGACTGCAACCATTAGCGCCGGTTGATGAGACCGAGCGGCAAGATTGGGCTAATCGAGGCGTGCTTAATGGTTGCGCTCGTAATAATGGTTTTCACAGCGATCGTCACGGCTCCCTGATCCGATCAGCGTCAACCCGATATCAATGTGAGGCCATTAGACTTGTGCCGCTGAATCTCGCGCTCCGCGGGACTTTTCGTGGCCATCGCAACTCCGATGCCGGGACTGCACCGGCCTTCCACGGACTTTCCCGTAAAAACACCGACAGCATATGAGTTCGCAGTTTCCTCCCCCACGGCGCTCCCGTTTGGCAGACTCCTGCCGGGCGGCGGGTGCATCACAAGTGATCCGGACGGCCAAGCCGCCTTGGCCGGCCGCCCCCTACAGCGGCAAGCTCCAAAGCCAATGGGGGAACGCACGCGATGCAATAATGGCACCAAGAGCAATTCCGACGCCGTATGGAATCCCCTCACCCTTTCTGAGTATGCGCGACAGTTTCGATTTCTCCAGAATCGCCTTCGGCACGCCCGCGCGATTCAAACCCCAGCGCAACAGCAGAACCACCACCAAAAGAGCCAGCCCTGCAAACGCCAGGGCCAGCAACAGCGGCACCAATCCGGAAAGGCCCGCCCACAAGGCGATGACGGCAAGCAGTTTCACGTCGCCGGCGCCCATCTGGTTCAACCCGTATAGTAGCAGACCGACAAGAAGACTCAGCGTTCCGGCCGCAAAGTGATTGATCCAGGGAACAGGTACATGATTGACAACGGCGACCGCACAGGCGGCCCCAAACAGTATTAGAAGAATGACGACGATTGCATTGGGGATGCGAAAGGTGAATAGATCCGCCGCACCCGCCGCGACCACCGCGACCGTGAAAAGTGTCCAGATGAGCGACATGTCGCGATCGTCCCTCTACCGCATACTCATGTGGGAACCCGCGAATTCCGCCTTGCGTCGGAGCCATCGGCTAGCTTCTTGTCGAAGCTCTCAAGATCCGGCGCCAATATGAGTTCCACTTCGCCGAAATTATTGGATAATCCGACCATTCGCACCGGCACCGGCAACATCCGCGCCATCTCGGCAGCCGGCTTCTCGAGCCCGCGACTGTAATAGACCGTGGACTGGCCGCGATGGTCGCCCGGCAAATTGACCAAGTGTTTCACCGGAACACCATGCCCTGCGAAATAGTCCTGGAATCGGTGCGCCATGTTTTGGCGTCCGGTGCTGTTGGCGACCCGCACGGCGGGCCAGCTGTGCTGGGATACCGGCCTGGGCTGTGGAACGATCGGGGCATTCGTCACGTCCGTCTTTTTCGGACCCACGGACGCCGCTGTCGACACCGTGACGGCAAGCGGCCGGGGCGTCATGGCGACTTGCGCGGGATCAACCCGAAGAACCCACTGCTTGGGCGAGACCGCCTGAAGCGCTTCGGATCGCGGCTCGGCCCGGGCAGCCGCCGTCGGTGTACCGGCTTGGGGCCGTCCAGATGTGTCCGCGATATTATTCGCCACGACGGTCGACAGTTTTTTCGATGTATCACCCTCGGGCCGAGCCGCGAGGACATCCCTGGCGCGCGACATATAGCTCATCGCGGCGACCCTGTCGCCGTGCGAGAGATAAAAATAGCCCAGGTTATTAAGCGTTTCCGGCGAATTGGGATCAACCCCGATGGCCCTGTCGAGGAACAGGCGAGCGACGTCCTGGCGCCCGATCCGGTCATATGCGATCGCAAGCCCATTTATGGCGGGTATAGGATCGGTGTCCTTCTCCAATGCGCTGTTGAAGGCATCGATTGCCAAACCATAATCGCCCACCGCGATATAATGCTTGCCTCGATCATAATCGGACAATGCGAGCAGGCCTTTATCGACCTTCTTGCTGAACAACGCTTCGAGATTCCGGCTTGGCTCAGACGAGATCGCGCACCCTTGCGTGAGCACAATAGCCGACGCATTTAAGAACATCGCAACGACGATTTTGTTCATGTCAGTGCCCTCCCATATTCGCAAACACCCGCAGGATCATGAGGAGCGACGGCCCTGCCATGATCAGCATCGTCGGCGGAACGGTAAATGCCATGCTGCCAAGCGCGAGCTTCAATGGCATCAGATTAGCCCGTTCCTCTGCGCGCATCAGACGCTTGTTGCGCATGTCGGCAGCGTAAACCCGCAGCGCGTCGGCGACACTGACACCGAATTCGTCCGATTGCCGGAGGACGGTGGCAAAGGCGCGTATGTCGTTCACATTAAGCCGCGTGGCGAAATCACGAAAAACCGCGGTGCGATCGCGGCCGGCCCGCAACTCGTCGTTCAACAAGGACAATTCTTCATAAAGCACCTTGCTGATGGTTCCGATTTCGCGGGCGACTCGGCGGCACGCCTGATCGAAGCTCTGGCCCGCTTCAATGCACACCAGCAACATGTCCAAAACGTCCGGAAAAGCCTGCTCCGCCTCCTGGCGCCGCCGTTCGGCGCAGCGGTCGATCCACAGCGGCGGCACCACAAAACCGATGATGAACGGAAAAACGAGCAGTCCTAGCAAAATCGGCAACGGCAGCGGAATTTTGACGAATGCCGTTATCACCGCGCCTATGAAGGCAAAGACGAACGCGCAGATGGCTCTCATCAGATAGAAAACACGAATTGCCGACGGGCGCCGATACCCCGCCCTCACAAGGCGCAGCCTGATCGAAGCGCGCTCCGTTTCGTCTTGCGGTGTAACGAAGTCTGCTATCTTGCTGAGAAATTCGTCTTCGATGGAAGCACGCAGAGGTTTGCCCTGAACTCCAGCCGACTCCGGCGACAGGCCACCGGACGTCTGCGCCGAAGGACGCCATTGAGTCAACATATCATAGACGCCACTTACCAGCAGCACGACCGCTATGAACAGAATGAGCCCGCCGGCAAACATCAGAATTCGTAGATCGATAGTCCCAGCCATCCGCCTACCTCATATCTTCAAATCGGTCAGAAACCGCATGGCAAAGATATTGACCACGAGAAGAATCGCCGTGGTCACGGCGAGGCCCGTGAAATGCGGATAGTCCATGACTTGCGAATAATAGTCCGGCTTGACGATGAGGACCCCGCAGCCGATGACAAAGGGAAAGATCGACAGCAGCCAGGCGGAAATACGCCCCTCCGCAGTGATCGCCCGTGCCTTGCGAAACATGCGAAAACGGTCGCGAATGACAGTGGAAAGCTTTCCAAGCGACTCGACGAGATTTCCCCCGCTCTCCTCCTGAATCTGCACGGCAACGACGAGATAGCTCAGGTCGGTGACCGGCACACGGGCCTGCATTTCGCCCAACGCCTCAGGGATAGACATGCCATAACTCACCTTGTCGGCGGCAATCGCAAATTCTGGTCCGATCGGCGACGGTAGCTCGCGGGCGATGACGCCGATTGCGGAGCTCATCGGATGACCCACCTTCAGGCTCCGCACCGCCAGGTCGATCGCGTCAGGCAACTGCTCTTCGAACAGGCTGATGCGCTTGGCCCGCAGACGCATGAGCCCAAATATGACGGGCGCCACGCCGCACACCAGGCCAACAGGAATGGACAGAAGGACCAGATATGCAGGCATGATGAACGCGACCGCGCCGGCCGTTGCGAGCGCAATCCCGCCGCCGATCCACATCAACTCCGTCGGTGACCGCTTCGTGCCGGATTGCAAAATCAGCCGCTGGATGAAAACGAAAGACGGAACCAGATGTTGCCATGCCCAACTCCCGCGGCCGTTGGACAGCAGGATATCGATCCGCTGTGACTCCTGATATCGTGAAAGCGCCACCGCGCCCAGCCTGCGGTCGACCGCATCTTCATCGATACCTCGCGACTTCCGGGCGAAGCCGGCAAGTGCATCGACCAGAACTGCAACGCAGATGAAGAGGACAACGGAAATCGCGACTAACAGGATCGTTCGCATTTCGGTTTCACTAGCCTTCCCTGAACAGATCTATGGGCGCCTCAATTCCGAATTCATCGACGCGCCGCATGAACCTGGGCCGAATCCCCGTGGCGCGGTGCTCGCCAAGGACGTTGCCTTCGCGATCGACGCCGCTTCGCTGGAAACGAAACACCTCCTGGCAGGTGATGGTGTCGCCCTCCATTCCCGTGATTTCCTGAACGCTGACGACACGCCGGCGCCCGTCGCTCATGCGCTGAACCTGGATGATGATCTGGAGCGCGGACGCAACCTGTCCACGAAGCGATTTGAGCGGGATTTCGATGCCGGTCATCCCGACCATATGCTCAAGCCGGGTCAGTGCGTCGCGCGGACTGTTCGCGTGCACCGTAGTCATCGACCCGTCATGGCCGGTATTCATCGCCTGCAGCATGTCCAGCACTTCGGCGCCGCGCACCTCGCCGACGATAATTCTGTCCGGTCGCATGCGAAGCGCGTTTCTCACCAAGTCACGCTGTGTGACCTCGCCCCTGTTTTCCTGGTTCGCGGGACGCGATTCCATGCGTCCGACATGGGTCTGTTGCAGCTGAAGCTCGGCCGTGTCCTCGATCGTGATGATTCGTTCCTTGTTGTCGATGAAACTCGACAGCGCATTCAGCAGGGTCGTCTTTCCCGATCCCGTGCCGCCCGAAATCAGGATATTGATCCGGCACCGCGTGATCAGCTCGAACAGTATCGCGATCCGCTCGTCGACCGACCCGATATCGATGAGGCGACCCATCGTGTAGGGGATTTTCGAGAATTTTCGAATCGACAAAAGCGGCCCATCGACGGCGCAAGGGGGAACCAGAGCGTTCACGCGGCTCCCGTCCGGCAGGCGCGCATCCATCCAGGGCTGCGATTCATCAATGCGGCGGCCCACACCCCCGACGATCTTTTGAATGATGCGCAGAAGATGCCGCTCATCCTTGAAGCGCGCCGGAGTGGGCTCAAGCTTGCCTGCACGTTCGACAAACACCTGCTTGTGCGTGTTGACGAGGATGTCCGAAACGGTGGGGTCTTTCAGGAACGGCTCCAACGGGCCCAGCCCAAGAACTTCGTCGAGGACTTCTTCCGTGATTTGGCCGCGTTCGCTGGTATTGAGCGCAATGCCATCCGCCACCAGGATGTCGCGGATGATCGGGGACAGTTCCCTGCCCAGTTCTTCTCTGGAGATCTTGTCCAGAACGCTGAGGTTGAGCATTCCGAGAAGCTTTTCGTGAAGATGCACCTTGAGCTCGGTATGCCGCGAGGCCAACGCCTGCGTGCTCGCGGAAACCAGGTCTTCGACGGTCGGTCCCGGCGGCGCAACGACCATCAGTTTCGGCGCGGGCTTTTCAGGCTGAAAGTTTCTGAACATGCTTCCTCGCTATAAGTTTAGAAAGCCGAATTTTCGGGCATTCCTGGTGCTCTTTCGGCCCATGACGTCGATATCGATCATTTGCTCTATGGCGATTGAAAACCGGCTCTTCGCCTTCATTCGCACGGCCGGGGTGCCTTGATCCTGCGACAGAGAAATCAGTCGGTAATCGTCCGGGATCATGTGGTGCAGGGACCGCCCGATCGCCTCGGAGAATTGTGACGGGCTGATATCGACAGGGCTTTTCAAGGGCAGGTCGAAACGATTGACGACGACCTTGACAGGCAGGTGCGCAAGCCCCTCGCTACGCAGCAAGTCAAAGAATTTCCTGACCCTGTGCGCAGCCGGCACCGTCACGGGTGTCACCAGATAAATCACGGTTGCCGATCTGAGAAGCGTGTCCGTCCACGGCGCCAAGGCGACGGGCAGATCAACCACAATGTTCCTGTATCGGCTTTTTGCGACACGCAGAAGATCGGCAACGCCGGACGACGCCAGCGCAGCGAGGGGAACCGGCAAACCCGGCGATGTCAGGACACGCAAGCCTGACGGGTGCTGCACCAGCATGCCCTCCAGCAGTTCGGGATCGATCCTTCCGGGATCCTCGAGGAACTCGAGAATGGGCGATACGCGCGATAGGTCTAGAAAATTTGCCGAAGATCCAAACTGTATATCGAGATCCAGCAGACAGGTCTCCTGATGAGGGACAGCCTGTGACAGCGCGCATCCGATGTTGACAGCGAGCGTTGTCGCGCCCGCCCCGCCTGTCACATGCATGAAAACCAGCACGTTGGAGTCCGAACCAGGCGTTCTGTCGTGCGACCAATTTCCCGTTCCAAGCCGCGTGAACACCTCGCGCAGCTTGTCCGCCGTAACGGGCTTCTGGATGGCGGCATCGGCGCCGGCCCTTCTTGCCTGCTCCGTCGCATATTCACCGTCACGTTCCACAAGTGCGACGACGGGCGCGGGCGCGGCACCATGCCCCGCCTTCAACTTACGCAAGAAATCCAGATCCTCCGCCGCGGCGCCATCGGTGTCGACGAGCAACAGGTCGGGCGCGCCGTTAGCGGGCTGGCCGGCATCCAGCGGCCACAACACCCGGTCAACCGTCCGGACCTCGACATCGGCGGCCACATTGAGATTGGAAAGCAGCTCCGTATGGTCCTCGCCGGCACGCGCCAGCAGGACGGCACAAACGGGTTGCCCCACTCCCAGAGTGTCAGCCTTGCGCAAATCAAATTCCCCGCGCAGCGCCATAGACATTATTACACCCCCGCGCTCGATAGATCTTCGCCGGTCAGCGTCACCGACATGGCCGGAACCGTCGTCAAGGGCGAGGGCCCAAAAAAGGCTCCCAACAGATCCGCAAATCCGCTTACGAACGGAACATTCG